>JACCDK011618363.1_pt1 | contig 13303 bp, 16 predicted proteins | sample 7445871 | NCBI WGS metagenome assembly JACCDK01 (sample SAMN15323436, study PRJNA562643) | freshwater metagenome | isolation source: river surface water | place: USA:Blue River Watershed | collected 2017-08-15 | reverse complement strand
CACTTACGACAGAGCGGGCGAGTGAAGTCACTTCGCGTATTGAGGCATCTCTGAAGTAGTCTTGCGCCACTATGTTTGATGCGCTCTCTTCGAAGATTTCTAACGCCTTCGGTTCACTTCGAAATCGGGGAAAGATTTCCGCAGGCGATATCGAAGATACCGCCGCCGAGATTCGACAGGCGCTCCTAGAGGCAGATGTTGCGCTCGTTGTTGTTGATCAATTTATCGAGAGAGTTCGAACTGGAGCGCTAGAACTACTCCCAACTCTTCAATCTGGAGTCAATCAAGCTCAAGCTATCTTCGACCTCGTCAATCGAGAGCTGACAGAGATACTCGGTGGTGGTGCACGTCGCGTTCGATATGCCAAGAATCCTCCTACTGTCATTATGCTCGCCGGCCTTCAAGGTGCAGGTAAGACCACTCTCGCTGCAAAGCTTGCTAAGTTCTATAAAGATCAAGGCGATACGCCAATCTTGGTTGCCTCAGATTTACAGCGACCTAATGCTGTTAACCAATTGCAGGTAGTCGGCGAGAGCGTTGGAGTTCCTGTCTTCGCTCCAGAACCTGGAAACGGTGTAGGAAATCCGGTTAACGTTGCACGTGATGGCGTCGCTTTTGCAAAGCAGAAGTTACATAACATGGTCATTGTCGACACCGCTGGACGTTTAGGTGTTGATGCCGACCTGATGGCAGAAGCTTCTGCAATAAGCGATGCAATAAACCCAGATGAAATCCTCTTTGTAGTTGATGCGATGATCGGACAAGATGCAGTCCGCACCGCTGAAGCATTCCGTGACGGCGTTGGCTTTGATGGCGTAGTCCTGACCAAACTTGATGGCGATGCTCGAGGCGGTGCAGCGCTCTCCATTGCATCTCTGACCGGCCGTCCGATTATGTTTATATCTAATGGCGAGAAGATTGCTGATTTCGATATCTTCTATCCCGAGCGAATGGCATCGCGCATCCTTGGCATGGGCGATGTGGCAACCCTTGCTGAACAAGCCCAGAAAGCATTTAATCCTGAGACGTCAAAGAAGTTAGAGGATAAATTTGTTAAGGGTGAGGATTTCACTCTCGAAGATTTCCTGGAACAGCTAGAAGCGATGTCGAAGATGGGCAATATGGGCAAGCTCCTCGGAATGTTGCCTGGTGCTGGCGCAATGAAGAAGCAGATCGATAACTTTGATGAATCTGAAGTAACTCGCACCAAAGCAATCGTGCAATCGATGACCCCTGCCGAGCGTCGCGATCTCAAATTGCTCAACGGCTCTCGCAGGGCTCGAATCGCAGCCGGTTCTGGTCGCCAGGTTTCAGAGATCAATAAATTGGTAGAGAAGTTCACCGCAGCTCAAAAGATGATGAAGCAGATGCGGGGCGGCAAGGGGCCAGCGCTCCCACCAGGTATGGCGCTCCCACCAGGCGCGCCCTCTGGGATGCAAATGCCAGCTATGGGAGGCGCTCCCAAGATGGGTCAGCAGCCAGCGAAGAAGAAGTCCCGCTCCGGCAACCCCGCTAAACGAGCGGCTGAGAACGGCTAATCGCCAATTTCCGAATTAGAGGGGTGGCTGGCAGAATAGGGCACCTGTTGCAGGGCCCTCTACCCCTACAACATCCAAATCCGCCGTCGGATTTACCGAGTTACGCACCCCGCTGTAGCAAGGTTCACGCTGACACACTTTTTTAGGAGCACCACCACTTTGGCTACAAAGATTCGTTTAATGCGTTTTGGAAAGATCCGTACCCCGTACTACCGCATCGTCGTTACAGATTCACGTAAGGCTCGTAACGGTCTCTCTATTGAAGAGATTGGTCGATATGTACCAGGACAAGAACCATCAATCATTCAGGTGAACTCAGAGCGCGCTCAGTACTGGCTCGGCGTTGGCGCACAGCCAACTGAAGCAGTTGCAGCTCTCTTCAAGGTAACTGGCGATTGGCAGAAGTTCAAGGGTCTTCCAGGAGCAGAGGGAACACTCAAGTTTGCGGCTGAGAAGCCTAAGAAGATCGTTGCATACGAGGCAGCTGTTAAGGCAGCAGCGTCAGAGCCTGCAGAGGGTGCAACAACTCTTAAGAAGAAGGCGCAAGAGAAGCTTGCTGCTAAGTCAGCACCAGCTGTCGAAGAAGCTCCAGTCGTAGAGGCTGTTGCAGAAGAGGCTCCAGCTGCGGTTGAAGAAGCTGTGGTTGAGGCAGTGGCTGAAGAAGCTGCAGTTGAAGCTCCAGCAGCAGAAGAAACTCCAGCCGAATAATTATGATCGACGAAGCTCTCGAGCACCTCGTTAAGGGAATCGTAGATAACCCTGACGATGTAAACGTCAAGGAGAAGAACGGTCGTCGTGGGGCAACCCTCGAAGTCCGTGTCAATCCTGAAGATATCGGTAAGGTCATTGGTCGTAACGGTCGTACAGCAAAGGCGCTACGCACAGTCGTAAGCGCGCTCGCTGGTCGCTCAGTTCGCGTTGATCTTATCGATACCGACGAACTTCGCTAATTCTCTCCAGTTTATTTAAAGGAGATTACGTCATGCGCCTTAATGTAGGACGTATCGGTAAAGCCCACGGAATTCTCGGTGAGGCAACCATTGAAGTGCGAACTGATGAAGCGGAAGATCGTTTCGCACTCGGTGCACGTTTAGAGACAGATAGCCACGGTGTTCTCACCGTGGCTTCTGCACGTGTACACAATGGAATTCTCCTCCTCGGCTTTGAAGGCATTGAGAACCGTAATCAGGTTGAAGAACTCCGTAACGAGCTTCTCTATGCCGATGTCGATATTGATGCGCCAGGCTTTGATGAAGATGATTACCACGTGCTCCAACTCATTGGTTGTAGCACCTATCTTGAAGACGGCTCCGAGTATGGAACAGTCACAGAGGTCCTAAATCTTCCTGGTCAAGATGTGCTTGCAATAAAGACCGCTACTGGTGAGGTGATGATTCCTTTTGTCCACCAACTCGTTCCGACGGTTGATATTAGGAACAAGAGAATGACTGTGATTCCACCAGAGATTTCAGGTTCAATCTAATGAAAATCGATGTCATTTCAATCTTTCCTGAGTATCTATCTCCACTCAATCTCTCACTTCTCGGAAAAGCCCAAAGCGCTGGTCTGGTAGAGATACAGGTTCATAATTTGAGAGACCATGCTGTTGGTGTTCATGGCTCGGTCGATGACACCCCTTATGGTGGCGGCGCAGGGATGGTGATGTCACCAGAGGTATGGGCCAAAGCTCTTGATCCTTTGATGACCGATGATTCAGACCTCATCATCTTGACCCCTGCGGGAAGACAGTTCACGCAACCAATTGCCCAAGAGTTCTCATCGCATTCACATCTTCTCTTCGCATGTGGTCGCTACGAAGGAATTGACGATCGTATTCGCCAGTATTACTCCAAGCCAGAGTTTGCAGCGCGCAATATTCGTGTGCACGAATACTCAATCGGAGATTATGTTCTTGGGGGAGGAGAAGTTGCTTCAATGGTTATGATTGAAGCAATTACCCGACTCATTCCAGGTGTGCTGGGCAACCCTGACTCACTTGCGGAGGAGTCACATAACAGTGAGGGCTATCTCGAATATCCAAACTTCACCAAACCTGCCCAGTGGCGAGGATTAGATGTTCCAGAGATTCTATTGAGTGGAAACCACGCAGCAATCGCAAAGTGGCGCAGCGAGCAGGCACAATTACGAGCTGAGAAGAATCGATAGCAATGGCTCGCACTTACCTGGTTGAAACATATGGATGTCAGATGAATGTCCATGACTCTGAGAGAATTGCTGGCTTACTCGATGAAGCTGGCCACATTCCCGTAACGCCAGGAGAGCAAGCAGATATCGTCGTCTTCAATACCTGCGCGGTGCGTGAGAATGCTGATAATAAGCTCTACGGAAATCTCAGCTTCCTGGCACCCATCAAAAAAGCCAATCCATCAATGCAGATTGCTGTTGGGGGATGTCTAGCGCAGAAGGATCAAGGAACTATTCTTAAGAAGGCGCCATATGTTGATGTCGTCTTCGGCACTCATAATGTGGGATCACTTCCTGTTCTACTAGAACGCGCCCGCATTGAAGAAGAGTCTCAGATTGAAATATTAGAAGCGCTTGAACATTTTCCTTCAACACTTCCGGCTCGACGGTTTTCGGCATTTACCTCGTGGGTTTCTATCTCGGTGGGGTGCAATAACACCTGCACTTTCTGCATCGTTCCAACACTTCGTGGCGTTGAGAAAGATCGTGAACCGTCAGATATTCTCGCTGAAGTCCAGGCATTGGTAGACCAAGGAGTTATTGAGGTGACTCTGCTTGGTCAGAACGTCAATGCGTATGGTGTCGAGGCTGGTCGCAAAGGAGCTTTTGCACAACTGCTACGAGAAGTCGGGGCGATTAAGGGTTTAGAGCGGATCCGATTTATGTCTCCACATCCTCGAGACTTCACAGATGATGTGATTGAAGCGATGGTGGAGACTCCCAACGTTATGCCACATCTTCATATGCCTTTGCAGTCAGGCTCAGATGCAATCCTGCAGTCAATGCGCCGTTCCTATCGAAGCGAGAAGTATCTTGGTATTTTGGAACGAGTTCGAAGAGCTCTTCCGCGCGCGATGATTACCACCGACATTATCGTTGGCTTCCCTGGTGAGACAGAGGAAGATTTCCAAGCGACTATGGACTTAACAACAAAAGCTGAATTTGCAGCGGCATACACTTACAAGTATTCAATCCGTCCTGGTACTCCAGCGGGTGAGATGCCAAACCAGGTAGATGAAGCAATTGTCGGTGAGCGTTACACCAGACTTCATGAACATCTTCAAAAAATTTCTCTCACCATAAATCAACGCGCTATCGGAAGCACCCATCGAGTGATGGTCAATGAGGTCGAAGGTCGCCGCGATGGCGATCGCGGACGAATAACGGGTCGCTCGGAGGACTTTAGGCTGGTGCACTTTGAACCCATTGAAGGCGCTCGTCCAGGTGATTTTGTTGATGTCGAGATCACGGAAGCTTCAGCGCATTACTTAATTGGACGACCACTTCAGGTGATTGCGACGCGAGGCGGGGATTCATTTGAGGCGCGCAATCGTGAGAGCACTGGTCCTGCCCCCACAATGCTCGGAATCCCAACGGTGAAGCGCTAGCAATGAGCGCACCTCTCATAGTCATCTGCGGACCGACCGCGACCGGAAAGAGTGATCTCGCCTTAGAAGTTGCCGAAGCTTTTGATGGAGAGATCATCAATGCGGATTCGATGCAGCTCTATCGCGGAATGGATATCGGCACTGCTAAGTTAACAGTGCAAGAGCGTCGCGGAATTCCACACCACCTCTTAGATATTCTTGATGTCTCTCAGGATGCATCGGTGGCCAACTATCAAGAGCAAGCCCGTGCTGCAATTGATGACATATCGATCCGTGGAAAAACTCCCATACTCGTAGGGGGTACTGGTCTCTACATCAAGGCAGTACTTGATGAGATGAACTTTCCTGAGACCGACCCGGCAATTCGCGAGCGTTTAGAGCGAGAGGCAGAAGAGATTGGTGCGGCAGGGATGTATCTCAAGCTGCAAACAATCGATCCTGAGGCGGCATCAGCAATTGAGCCTGCTAACACTCGTCGGATTATTCGCGCTCTGGAAGTCGTGGAGGTAACAGGAAAGCCATATTCGGCAAACCTGCCAAGTGATACCAGTTCTCGATATCCAGATGCCATCCATATTGGGTTGGCGATGGAGAGAGCCACTCTCGCACCAAGAATCGAATCAAGAGTTCATAAAATGTTTCAATCTGGCTTAGTAAACGAGGTTGAGCACCTCATCACTAAGGGGCTCCTCTCAGGAGTAACAGCACAGCGCGCCATTGGATATGCGCAAGTGCTCTCTCTCCTTGCTGGCGAAATAAAAGAAGAGCAGGCAATCGAGGAGACCATCGTGGCAACCCGACAATATGTGCGTCGTCAAGAGACATGGTTCAAGCGTGATCAGCGAATTCAATGGATAGGCGAAGATGTTTCACGCCTCGCATTTATCAAAGAGCGGATAAACTCTTAACAGTATGAGTAACCACGCGAATGAGCCAGTAATCGCCACCCTTGGCCATGGCACCCATAATGACTTTCTCGTCTTCTTTGACCCAGAAGATCAGCTGCTCATCACGGCGCCCCAGGTAGCAGCGATGTGTAATCGCACCACTGGAATTGGCTCGGATGGAATTATTCGCATTATTAAGAACGAGAACAATCAATGGTTTATGGATTACCGCAACGCTGATGGATCACTTGCCGAGATGTGTGGCAACGGAATTCGAGTGATGGCTCGCTATCTCGTTGAAAAAGGTCATCAGCGCGAAGGAATCTTCGCCATCGACACTCGCGCCGGAATCAAGCATTTGCGCGTCCCCGCAGATGATGACATCTCTGTGAATATGGGCAAGGTTTATGATGAAGGTGAGAACGTTGAAGCAACAGTTAACGGTGTTACATATTCAGGCTTTAATATCAATGTAGGCAACCCACATGCAGCTGTCTTTATCGATGACCTCTCATCTCTTGGTTCCCTCGAAACCGCTCCAACCGTTACCCCTGCAACTTCATATCCAGAGGGAGTCAACGTTGAATTTATTGAGATTCTCCCTGGCCACGAGGTAAAGATGCGAGTGCATGAGCGCGGTAGTGGTGAGACGCAATCATGCGGAACCGGAACTTGCGCTGTCGCGTTAGCGGCAACAATGAAGTCAGGGGAGTCCCTTCCATCTCGTTGGGTGATTTATCCTCCAGGCGGTCGACTAGTCGTTGATATTGATGGCCACTCCAATGCGACGCTGACCGGGCCTGCAGTTATGGTCGCCGATCACGATGTGAGTAGTTATCTCGCATGACTCACGCTGGTGATGATGGCTACGACAAACTTTTTGAAGACCTCCTACGGGAAAGCGCGAGAGCCGCTGCAGATTTTGATGCTGATGAAGTAGATGAGGTAGCCAGTCAACAAGATCTCTCGGATCGCCACGCACTTCGCCGTGTAAAGAGTTTTTCTACTGAACTTCAAGATATCTCCGAAGCTGAGTATCGCCAGCTTCAACTCGAGCGCGTCGTTTTGGTCGGTGTATGGACAGAGGGAAGCGCTGAAATGGCGGAGAACTCTTTAGAAGAGTTACGAGCTTTGGCAGAGACAGCTGGCTCCGAAGTTCTCGAGGGGCTGATTCAGCGACGCGATAAGCCAGATCCATCGACATATATCGGTGCTGGAAAGCTAGAAGATCTCAAGAACATTGTTCGCGCCTCCGGTGCAGATACTGTCATCTGCGATGGAGAACTCTCGCCATCACAATTACGAACCTTGGAAGATAAATTAAAGGTCAAGGTTGTTGATCGAACCGCTCTCATTCTCGATATCTTCGCCCAACATGCAAAGAGCCGTGAAGGCAAGGCCCAAGTTGAACTTGCCCAGATCGCATACCTCCTTCCACGTCTTCGCGGTTGGGGAGATTCACTCTCACGACAGGTAGGTGGTCGTGCAGCAGGTGGTGCAGGTATTGGTGGTCGTGGTCCAGGTGAGACGAAGATTGAAACGGATCGTCGTCGTATCCGTGACAAGATGGCCAAACTCCGACGTGAAATCTCTGAGATGAAGGTTGCACGAGATACGAAGAGACAAGAACGTCGACGAAACAATATTCCTTCGGTGGCAATTGCCGGTTACACCAACGCAGGAAAATCTTCTCTGCTTAATGCTCTTACAGGCGCCGGCGTCTTAGTTGAGAATGCTCTCTTTGCAACTCTTGATCCAACAGTGCGAAAATCTCAAACAGCCGAGGGTCGCATATATACGCTCTCAGATACCGTTGGATTTGTGAGGCACCTTCCACACCAGCTCATCGATGCCTTTAAATCAACTCTGGAAGAAGTATCAGGTGCGGATCTGATTGTCCATGTTGTTGATGGCTCTCATCCAGACCCATTTGAACAGATTCGTGCAGTGCGAGAGGTCATCAATGAAATCGGCGGGGGAGATATCCCAGAGATCATCGCCATCAATAAAGTTGATATTGCTTCTCCTGAAATAGTGATGGAGCTCCTTCGGAAAGAGAAGAATTCCTATGCCTTCTCGGTAAAGAGCGGTTTCGGCATTGAAGGGCTGCTCCATGCGATTGAGAAATCTCTGCCACATCCCAGCGTTGAAATTGATTCGGTCATTCCATATCACCGAGGTGACCTTGTTCACGCTATCCACGAATCCGGGGAGATTTTGCTCGAAGAGCATCTAGCCGAGGGAACTCATATCCGCGGCTATGTCGATGGCGCATTGGCGCAATCAATTGATCGCGCCACTCAGACCCGGGAATAAAGGCGACACGCCGAGTGTTATAACAGGCAATTCCACAATTTATGCGCGACTATTCGCACACGAGCACGGATTGCTGTGCTCGCTATCGATGAAGGAGAGGTGAGATCAGTGGCAACAGATTACGACACACCCCGTAAGACCGATGAGGAATTACACGAGGAGTCTCTTGAAGAGCTCAAAGCTAAGCGAGCTGATGCACAATCCGGTCAGATCGATGTAGATGAGGCAGAGGCTGCCGAGAATCTAGAACTTCCAGGTGCAGACCTATCGGGCGAACAACTTGCAGTTCGAGTAGTCCCCAAGCAGGTTGATGAGTTCACTTGTTCCCGTTGCTTCCTTATTCACCATATGACTCAACTCGCTAAAGGCGAGGGAGCAAAGGCTGTCTGCAAGGATTGCGCTTAACTCTTTACTGTTATTTGACGCTGAGCGCTCTTTGAAGTTCAACGGCTTTACGTGTTGAGATCAACCAGTATGGCGTTCTATCTCGTTTATCAGTGACTTCAACTTTGAGCCCTTGTGAGATCCAGAAAGTTGTTGCGAAGTATGCCGCTGGGTCTGCTCCGCGGGTACGGGCATAACTAAAATCCTTCTTACTAATGACCTCGGATTGACCGAGGAACTCAAGAGGAATGTGCGCGCGCTTAATTCGAAGCTCTCCATCGGCAACGATAATGGTTGAAGTACCACGGTGGATAATCACTGCACCAAGTACGAGAGTGATCGCAAATGCATTCAGGGCCGCGGTATTTCCAAGAGCTGCCCAAATAGCCAAGACGAGCGAGAAGAGCATGAAGTAGAGAAAAGAGATGAGCCAGAATGGGGGGCGAATCACTTCTCTAAATTCTGGCTTTCTGCTCATGGTTATAGATTAGTGGCTCAATCATCAAGTAACCTACCGCTATGAGTCGTGTAGCGAGTACAACACCGCCGGCCGGCTCAACTCTTCCGGATCGCCATCCACAATCACCTGCAACGGGAAGTGAACTTCCATCTCACTTTAAACATTGCTTTGGCTGTGGAGATCTCCACCCAACGGGACTTCATCTCAAAGCAAGAGTTGAAGAGGGATTATCTATATCTGCTCAATTTACTGTTACTGAAAACCACCAAGGCGCACCTGGACTTGCTCATGGTGGGCTGCTCTCACTCGCCTTTGACGAAGCGCTGGGAAAGTTGATGTGGTTACTCAGAGCCCCAGCGGTAACGGCTCGTTTAGAGACAGATTTCTTAGCACCCGTTCCGATCGGCACAACGCTCTATATCTCTGCCGAGATTACCGGAGTCCAAGGTCGTAAGGTTTATTCCGCCGCTGAAGGAAGGCTCAATGGTCCAGATGGGAGTGTTGCTGTTCGAGCAGCTTCTCTCTTTATCATCGTCCCGATGAAGCACTTCTTGGAGAATGCGCCGGCAGAGTACATCGCAGCTATCAAGGCAAATCCAGAGTTACTCTCATTTGTTGATCCAGAGTTTAATATCAACCCATGAGAAATCTTCAAGTGTTGATCACACGACTCGATCCCGAATTGCCTCTGCCGCAGTATGCCAAAGGTGGCGATGCTGGAGCTGATATCTACTCACGAATTGATATCACCCTCGCTCCGGGGGAGCGCGCACTTGTTCCTACTGGTATCTCAATCGCACTTCCAGATGGATTTGTGGCCTTGGTACATCCACGCTCTGGTCTGGCGATCAAACATGGAGTGACTATGGTCAATGCACCCGGCACGGTTGATGCTGCATACCGAGGTGAGTTGCAATGCATCCTCATCAATCACGACCCGAAAGAATCTGTCTCCTTTAAGCGAGGAGATCGCATCGCGCAATTAGTATTTCAGAAAGTAGAGCGAGCAGAGTTTATTGAAGTGGAACATCTTCCTGGCTCAGGGCGTGGCGAAGGTGGCTTTGGATCGACAGGAAAATCATGAGTAGTGAAGCAGATCGTCAAAAGGTTCTCGCTGCCTTTGGTGGCAAGAAAGGTCTCATTGATTCAGGTATTCCATCCGTAATCTTCTTGGTTGTCTTTAATCTTCGAGATGATTTGCAAGAAGCACTCTACGCATCTGTCGGAGCCTCAATCCTTCTAACCATTATTAGATTGATATCGCGCGACACGATTCAACATGCATTTGGTGGGCTAATCGGTGCGCTGATCTGTGCTTGGTTTGCCAATCGCACCGGAAATCCAAGTGACGTCTTTCTCCCTAAGTTACTAACAAACCTTGGCTATGGCACTGTCTATCTCATCGCTAACCTTGCTGGATGGCCGATCCTCGGTCTGATGTTGGGGCCAATTTTGGGTGAGAACTTCTTATGGCGTAATGACCCTGCGCGAAAGCGCGCCTATATTCGCGCAAGTTGGATTTGGGTAGCGATGTTCTTTACCCGAATTGCGGTGCAGTATCCGATTTATAGAAGTGGCAACGTCAATTTACTTGGCTCCGTTAATTTAGCGATGGGATACCCGCTCTTTATCGCCACCGCCTATGCAAGTTGGATGGTCCTCAAGACCGTTCCCATTACAAAGAGCCACCGGGAGTAGCTCACCATCTAATTCTTTGCGATAAAACAATCTTTGAGGAGCGCTTCTGCTGCCGTGGAGGCAACGAAGAGGAGTTCATCTCCGGCAACAAAGATATCTGAAGCTGCAGGGGTGAGAACTCTGCCATCTCGAACAATTGCCGCAAGCGAGGCGTCGTCGGGGAGTTGCACTTCATCTACAGTCTTACCGATACAGAGGGAAGAGTCAGGCAAGGTAATCTCAACGAGATTTGCCTGTCCCTTTCGAAATGAGAAGAGTCGTACAACATCACCAACACTTACAGCTTCTTCAACGAGCGCAGCGATGATGCGAGGTGTTGATACTGCAACATCAACGCCCCATGATTGATCAAAGAGCCATTCATTCTTTGGATGATTAATTCGAGCTACAACGCGTGGAACTCCGTACTCGGTCTTTCCTAGAAGCGACGCAACGAGATTTACCTTGTCATCACCTGTTGCTGCCACTAGAACTTGGCACTGGTTGAGTTGAGCATTATCAAGAGATGCGATTTCACAAGCATCGGCCATAAGCCACTCTGCATCAGGAACGGAATCAATCTTGAGAGCTTTAGGATCTCTATCAATCAAAAGAACCTGATGGCCGTTATCGAGAAGTTCTCGAGCAATAGCGCGCCCAACATTTCCGGCACCAGCGATAGCGATTCTCATGGCTTATTCTCCTGGCCCGCTCGTGAGGACTTTTTCAGCGATGGCGAGTTTCTCATCAAGAATCGTCATGTGGACTAAGTCGCCATCTTGGAGAACGGTATGTTCATCAGGGATGAGGGCTTCACCAAGTCGAGTGAGAAAAGCGACGCGAGATTCTGTAGCAACTTCGAGTTCTGAAATCGCACGGCCATACCAATCACCATGAGGGTGTACTTCAAGAAGTTGGACTGTGCCAGTTGCATCGCGCCATTCTGAACGAGCCCCACCGGGTGCAATACGACGCAAGATCTGATCAGTAGCCCAAATAACGGTGGCAACAGTTGGAATTCCTAGGGGCTGATAAATTTCTGCACGTCCTGGATCGTAGATTCTTGCAACAACATTTGTCACACCGTAGTTTTCGCGGGCTACGCGAGCGGCCAAAATATTTGAATTGTCGCCATTACTTACTGCGGCAAATGCATCTGCACCTTCGATGCCAGCTTCAAGAAGGGTGTCACGATCAAAGCCAACGCCAACCACAGTGCGCCCCTTGAAGTCAGCTCCCAAACGACGGAAAGCTTCTTTTGATTGATCGATAATTGCTACGGAATACCCTGCAGCTTCGAGTTCGATCGCTAATGAGGAACCGACTCGACCGCAACCCATGATGACAACGTGCACGGGAGTAACTTACTACTCAGGACTGGATTTATTGGAATTTAACTCGACTTCGTATCTCGACTAGGCTTATGCAATGCCATCATCTAATCGAGTAACCCTCGAAGTTGGTCAGATTATCGAAGTGACCATCGAGAAGATCGCCCACGGAGGTCATTTCATCGCCCGTTATGAAGGTGCCGTAATTTTCGTCCGCCATGGAATACCTGGCGAATTAGTGGAAATCATCATTACCAGCGTGGGCTCGAGCTTCAATAGAGCTGATGTGCTTTCGGTAATCACTGCTTCGTCTGATCGCGTAACACCTCCTTGTCGTTATGCCAACAGAGAAGGTTGCGGTGGGTGCGATTTCCAACATATTTCTATAACTCGACAGCGAGCTCTCAAATCCGAAGTGATTGTCGAGCAGTTTTCAAGGATTGCAAAGATGGATCTCCAGGTTGAAGTTGAAGAGATTAGTAAGCCACTTGGTTGGCGGACTCGCTGTACATCGGTAACGACCAAGAATGGAGCACTTGGCTTCTATCAAGCACGCAGTCATAAAGTCATTCCAGTCGATGATTGCAGAATTCTGGTACCTGAGATGAAGTTTGCTCAGTTGGCAGAGCGTGGGGCAAAGGGAGATCAGAAGATTGAGATCTCAATCTCCAACACTGGCGAGCGAAGTATCGCAACGGCTAATGCACGCGATGAGTCACCGATGCGACTGACCGAAGGCGCGGATATCGCTCACTATGTCGTTGGAGATAACACTTTTGAAGTGAGCCAGAAATCATTTTGGCAGAGCCATAAAGACGCTCCAATAACCTTAACGAAAGCCGTCCTTGAGTACGCCGATATTCGCGAAGGCGATCAAGTCTTAGATCTCTACGGCGGAGTGGGACTCTTTACTGCAGCCCTACTTCCACTAGTGGGAGAGAGCGGGTCAGTTGATCTCGTCGAAGGAAGCAAATTCGCTACGAGTGATGCAAGTAGAAACTTTGCGGCTGCGAAGAATGTAAATATTGTCACCGGAGATGTCGCAAAGGTGATTACTCGTTTCCCAAGAGCCGATGTTGTCGTTCTTGATCCCCCTCGCGAGGGAGCGGGTAAAGAT
>JACCDK011553964.1_pt1 | contig 13303 bp, 16 predicted proteins | sample 7445871 | NCBI WGS metagenome assembly JACCDK01 (sample SAMN15323436, study PRJNA562643) | freshwater metagenome | isolation source: river surface water | place: USA:Blue River Watershed | collected 2017-08-15 | reverse complement strand
CAAGTGGACATTGGCGAGATTCAGAAGGACGCCACGACCGAAGAGAAGAAGAGCCTGGACCAAGTATTGGCAGCCACTTCCCAAGTGGTCACCAAGCAAGCAGACGAGGCCTTCAGCAGCCTGCCACAGATCATCGAGCAAGCCATTCAGACCTTGCAGCAGTTTGCGCCGCCACCTCCGCCAGATCCTCGAATCGGTGTCTTGCAGAAGCAAGTCGAGGCTCAACAGGCCAAGGACCAGGCAGATGCTCAGTTCAAGCAACAGAAGCTGCAGTCAGACACCCAAGCCAAGGCCATGGAGATCCAGGCCAAGAGCCAAGAACGTCTGCAAGAGATTCAGCAGCGGATGGCAGAGCTGCAAGAAGAGTTCAAGAAGGAGCTCATGCGTCAAGAGGCCGAGGATCGCCGCACACAAGCCCAGATCCAGGCACGTCTCGAGATGAACGAGTCCGACAACCAAACAGCCAAGCAGCTCGCTGCGTTAGAAGTAGCGACTGGCGAAAGAATCGGTGTAAGTACGGGCACCGGTATAAACCCCAACCCCCGTGCACAATAAAGGAGCTATCATGGAAGCAATCAATCTGCATAAACAGATGGCCATGGGCAAAGGCTACCCCACCTCTCTTGGTGGTAGTGGCAAAGACCCTGCGCCAACCCCTGCCCAACCCAAAGCTGACTACAAGACCATGCCAAAGATGAAGGTCGAAAAAGTCAAGGGTGAAGGCAACAAGTAATGCTCGACAAAGTCTTTGCAAAGCTTGAGGCTGAAAAAACGAGAATGGCACTTGAGGCCGTCTCATTGAAGCCTGGCGAGGGAAAGGACATCGGTTTTGAATATGGTTACCGTCAAGGCGTTTATGCAGGCCTAGACCGCGCCAAGCAACTGATCGAACAACTCCTCAAAGACCAAGACAAACGAGATTCTGAACTTTAACAGCATACGGAGAAGAGCGAATGCTACTTGACAATCCAATTTCTATGGCCTACGAATCAACTGAGGATGCATTTCCTGAGGTTGATGCAGGCATTATTCCGTTTGGCAGCCGTGTGATGGTGCAAGTCCGTCGCGCCAAGAGCCAGACTAAAGGCGGTATTTATCTGCCTGAAGAAGCACGTAAGACTGAAGCTAGTAATACCCAGGTCGCTAAGGTTGCGGCCATTGGTCCACTGGCTTACAAGAATCGAAACAACATGGAATCGTGGCCAGAAGGTTCCTGGTGTAACGTTGGGGATTTCGTCCGTACCCCTAAATACGGCGGTGATCGTTGGACTATCAAGCACAACGACGAGGAGATCGAATTCGTGATTTTCAATGACCTTGACATTATCGGCAAGGTTACAGCAGATCCGACCACGATCAGGGCATTCATCTAACTGCTGAAAGGAGCAGGCAATGGCAGAAAACAAAGGCGAAAACGTCTTAATTGAAGAAGACGAGGACCAGGAAGCTGGTGCCAAGTCTAAGGAAGTCGAGTTCGTACCGGTAGAAACTAAGGCCGAAGACGAGAAGGACGACCACGAAGACGACGATGAAGGTGGCGAGGACGCGCGTCTTGCAGAAGACAACGAAGACCGCGAGGAAGTACGCCGTAAGCGTCGTGAAGAGAAGGCTGAGCGCGCAGCGCGTAGAAAACAGGCTATCGAACGAGATAAGCGCGAGCTTAACTTCCTGAGACAGCGAAACGAAGATCTTGAGAAGCGGATGTATGCGGTTGAAAAGACAACCGTCGAAAATTCTCTTTCAAATCTTGACGTTAGGCTAAACGAGAAGATTGCTGAAGTCAGGGCAGCCGAGCGAATCATGGGCCAAGCGATCGAAGCCGGTAACGGTGAAGATGCAGCCAAGGCACTCCGGATTCGTGACGAGGCCATGAAGCAAGTGCAGCAGCTTCAGGTCATGAAGCATAAACAGGCTCAGGTTGCTGAACAAATCCAGCAAGCTCCTAATGCTCCAGACCCTGAGGTGACTAGCTTTGCTAAGCAATGGATCGACCGGAATAAGTGGTATGACCCGAATGCTAAAACCGAAGAATCGAAAATTGTGTTAGCAATTGATCAATCTTTGGTAGAACAGGGCTATAATCCAAAAACAGAGGAGTATTGGCAAGAATTAGATAATCGAATTGCCAAACACCTGCCGCATATAAAAGGAGGCGGGAGTAATGATGACAGTGGTAACACACGCCAGGGTCGCAAGGGCCCTATGCTTGGTTCAACAAGGGACCAAACGCCACCGTCTTCTCGCCAACAAGTGTACATTTCCCCAGAACGAAAGCAAGCCATGATTGATGCTGGAGTCTGGGAAGATCCCGTTCTGCGTCAGCGCTACTTGAAACAGTACGCTAAGTGGGATCGTGAAAATTCAAACAATTCAACTCGCTGAAAGGAGTGAGACTATGAACGACGAAAGATTGAAAAAGACAGCGGATGTATCCCGCCAATCCCGAGCAGCCACCGATCGTGCGGTGACTGAGAACCGGCTGATTAGCGACGATGATCGTGTGGAAATGTTCCGCTCGCAATTTTTCCAAGACGCACTGCCAGATCTTCCAAAGATCCCTGGCTATCACACATGCTGGTTGACGACCACTAATCCCCGCGATTCCATCCAGATGCGAATTCGCTTGGGGTATGAACCCATTAAACCCGAAGACGTACCTGGCTGGGAATACGTAACAATTAAGACAGGTGAATGGACGGGGTTTATCGGCGTCAACGAAATGCTAGCCTTTAAGCTACCAATGAGTCTGTATCAACGATACATGAATGAAGCGCACCATGACGCTCCTGCACGTGAGGATGAAAAACTCACTGCGGTATTGGACAGCATTAAGGAAAGCGCCGCGGCATCAGGTGGCCAAATTATTGAGGGTGATGGAATAGCTGCACTGCGGAATAACCCCAGTCGCGGTTCTTTCGAGGAGCTGTGATTGGTATCCAACATTCTCTTATGAGGAAAACCAAACATGTCTAGTACAAATGCTCCGTTTGGCTTCCAGCCGATCTACCACGCAAGTGGTTTCGTTCGGCCAGCAGCCTTTACGCTGGCAAATAACGCCGCCGTAACGCTGTTGCAGAACCAGCCCGTCAAGCTTTCTAGCGATGGCGTAGTTGTTCCTGCAACCGTTGGCGACCCTTTTGTCGGCACGTTCCAAGGTGTTGAATTCACTGACGGTGATGGCCGTCGCCGTGTTTCCAACAAGTTCTTGGCTAACACCCCAGCAACCGATGTTACTGCGTACATCACCATTGACCCGACGATCGTTTATCAGATCCAGGCGAATGGTTCGTTGAACGTAACTAATATCGGCAACCAATTCAACTTTGGCAGCATCACTGCAGGTTCTACTGTAGTTGGTATCAGCCAAGCTGTGTTGGACACCGCTTCGGTAGTTACTTCTGGCGCAACAGCCCAAATGCGTGTTATCGGAATCACCCCTGGTCCTGATAACAACTGGGGTGATGCATATACGATCGTTCAAGTTCAGATCTCTGAACATCAGAACGTGGCAACTATTAACGCTTATTAAGGAGGCTAAACCATGGCTGTCCCAATGCGAAGTACGGACTTTCGGTCCATCGTCGAGCCCATCCTTAACGAAGAGTTCGACGGCCTTTACAACCAACGCGCTGATGAATGGAAGCAAGTATTCACTGAGCGCCAAGGTATCCCCCGTAACTACCATGAAGAGCCTGTTCTCTTCGGCTTCGGTGCAGCTCCTGAGTTGCCCGATGGCATGCCAGTAACCTACCAATCTGGTGGCGTACTGTTCAATGCTCGCTACGTCTATCGTGTCTACGGTCTTGCTTTTGCATTGACCAAGGTCTTGGTAGAAGACGGCGACCACATCTCTATCGGCCAGACTTACGCCAAGCACTTGGCACAGTCCCTGATCGAGACGAAGGAAACTCTCTGCGCTAACATCCTCAACCGTGCGTTCAATGCATCGTATGCAGGTGGTGACGGCGTGTCGCTCGTAAACAGCGCACACCCTATCGCCTCCGGTACCTTCAGCAACTTGCTGACGACTGCAGCGAACCTCTCACAGACCTCGCTTGAGCAGATGCTCATTCAGATCCGCAACGCCATTGACAACAACGGCAAGCGTATCCGTTTGAACCCTGAGAAGCTTGTTGTGAGCCCTTCGAACGTGTTCCAGGCTGAAGTTCTGTTGAAATCTGTACTGCGTGCCGGTACTGGTAACAACGACATCAACCCGATCAAGTCGATGGGTATGCTGGGCGGTGGCCAAGCTAACTTGTCTCGTTTGACCTCTACCACTGCTTGGTGGGTTCAGACTGACGCGAAAGTTGGTCTCCAGTTGATGATGCGTCGTAAGCTTGAGAAGAGCATGGAAGGTGATTTCGAAACCGACTCTATGCGCTACAAAGCAACCGAGCGTTACATCTCAGGCTGGACAGATCCTCGTACCGTGTTTGGTACTCCAGGTCTGTAAACCTGAAGCGGGGGTCTGGCGAAAGTCAGATCCCCAATTTTTAATTTAATTTGTCAAGCTTTTCAAGGAGAAGACAAAATGCCTCAATTTTCTGATGATCTCTTTCTAGGTCCTGCCCCAACTTACATGGGCATGAACCTTGGTAATTCCTCGCCGATGTCTGAAGGCGTGGGTCCTCTTGGTCGTATTTATGTTTGGGACGTAGTTCCTTTGACCAAGCAAACTAACAATATTTCGGCGGCTGCTTCTTATGCAACTGCTGGCAATGCAACCTTGGCTGCAGGTACTGGCACGACTTCCGTGACCACTGCGGCTGGTGTAACTGCAATTCAACTTGATTGCCCACGTGCTGTGAGCATCACGATTGGTGCGGGCACTATTACTGACACAGCTGTGACCGTGTCTGGCCTTGATGTGTATGGCCAATCTATGTCTGAAGTAATTCAAACTGGCACCACCCAATCAACCACCGTGAATGGCAAGAAAGCATTCTTCCAAGTCACTCAGGTTGCTGTTGCAGGCGACTGCGGCGGCACGATTGCTGTTGGTACTACCGACATCTTGGGTTCTCCTGTTCGCATCACTGACGCAGGCTACATCGCCCGTTCAGGTTGGGCAGGCGCTCTTGCTGATGACGCAGGTACCTTTGTGGCTGCAGTGACTACTACTGCAACGACTACTTCCGGCGACGTTCGTGGCACCTATGTGCCTTCGTCTGCGCCTAACGGTACTCGCCGCTTGGTGTTCGGCATCCTGTTGCCGGCAATTGCAACCGGTCCTAATGCAACTCGTGTGGGCGCTTTGGGTGTAACCCAAGCCTAATAACTCCGGGGCTCCGGCCCCGGGTTTTTAACCACAGGAGAAGAGCATGAGACCGATTCAAATTACCACAACGTCTTTCACTATTGCCGATGGCAATGGTGTGGCGGTAGCCCAACAGCTTGCAGCTGCGGGTGATTTGACTTTGGTGAGCTCAACGGTGACGTTGACTCCTCCTCGTTTTATTACCTTCACAAGCCTGGGTAACCTTTCAGCGGTAAACTTTACTATCACCGGAACGGCTCCTAATGGTGCGTCTCAGACAGAAGTAGTCGCAGGACCTAATGCAACTACTGTCACATCGACCTTGACGTTTGAAACGATTACATCAATCGCTGCCGATGCGGCTGTTGGTACTGATGTTGAAGTTGGCTATACTCAATCAGGATATTCTGGTTGGTGGCCTCTTGACATCTACACTCCAAACCAAGTAACGACTATCTCTGTCAACGTGACTGGGACGATCAACTACTCGGTGGAGTACACCAACGAAGATCCGTTTGACAATTCCATCATCCAGTTGGCTAAGGCGCATCCTAATGCTGCATTGACTAACGGCACGGCTGATCAAACAGAGTTCACAACGACTCTGATGAGAGCAGTTCGTTTCAAGGTCAATTCAGGAGCTGGTACGGCTAGAGTCACTGTAACCCAACAGTCTACGGCTTAATCATGGCAAACGTCAAGATCACAGACCTAACCTCTGGGACAACGCTGATCGGGACAGAACTGTTCGAGGCGGTGCAAACCGCTTCGTCAGTCAAGATTACCGCTTCCCAAATCAAGCAATATGCCCTAGACAATGCCTATTTGCAAGCGTATAGCCTAGTTGATCAGGCGTTGGTTCTTAATACGCCAACCGCGGTACTGCTTGGAACCACTGACATTTCAAATGACATTAGTGTGGCTAATGACGGAAGCAGCAACCCAACTCGGATAACTTTTGCAAACACCGGCCTTTACAACGTCAGCATCAACTTGCAAATTGACAATTCTGACACGTCTGATCACACCCTGCGTATATGGCAGCGTAAGAACGGAACTGATGCAACGGCCTCTGGTTCAATCATTTCAGTGCCAAAAGTAGCTGATGGTGGCACAACGATCTTTGAACTAAATACTCTGTTCAGCGCTACTGCAGGAGACTATTTGCAATATATTGTGGCTGCAAATAGCGCGACAGTATCGCTTCGCTATGATGCCGCACAAGTGTCTCCGTATGCTGCCCCAGCCATACCGTCTGCAATCTTTATTGCAACACAGGTGCAGTGATGGCAGTAAACGACTTTAAGTTCGGCAAAAAAGGTGAAACGGTATTCGTCGCAAAAGGCGGAGCAGTTTGGGCACGCAAAGAAGGACAAAATCCAAAAGGCGGGCTCAATCAAAAAGGTCGTGATGCTTACAACCGCCAGACCGGTGGTGATCTAAAGCCACCAGTTTCGGCTAAACAAGCAGCAAAGAGCCCTAAGGCAGCGGGACGTCGTAAGAGCTTTTGTGCTCGGATGTCTGGCATGCCAGGTCCTATGAAAGACGACAGTGGCAAACCGACAAGGAAAGCCCTGGCACTTAAAAAATGGGATTGCTAATATGATCGGAAAGAAAATGGCCTTCGCACCCGGAGGCAAAGTAAAAGCACCTTGGGATAAGCCAAGGCCTAAAGGACTGCCAAAACCAAAGAAGTTGTCGCCTGCTGCAAAAGCGAGCGCAAAGGCCGCAGCCAAAGCAGCCGGACGCCCCTATCCCAATCTTGTAGATAACATGCGGGCAGCCGCCAAGAGGAAATGATATGGGAAAAAATCTGAAATACGGCGAATTTAGCTTCGCTGCACCAAAAGCCAGACCGACTTCTGCTGGCTACAAGTCCACAAAGGGCATTGCGAAGTCAACCTATGACCAAGGTCACGCCCAGGCCATGCAAAAAGGTGGCATGAAACGTGAGCCCGAGGCCGTAGTAAAGCGCGAGGTTGCACTTTTACGCAAAGCCGGCGCCCCGAAGGCCCTAATTAAGCACGAAGTGCGTGAAATTAAGGGCGAAAAGGACACCAAGGCCACAAAAAAGGCCGAAGTTTCCATGTTGAAGAAGGCAAAAGCGCCACTTTCCATGATCAAGCATGAGATGGAAGAGCCTACAGCCATGGAAAAGGGTGGAATGTCTAAGATGGACAAGAAAATGGGCAAAGTCATGCGTGAATACGGTGACAGAAAGCTCCATTCTGGCTCAAAAGAGGGTCCCGTAGTCACAAATCCTAAGCAAGCCTTGGCAATAGCATATTCCGAGGGCAGAAAAGCCAAGAAAATGGAAGCCGGTGGCCAATATGCTGCAGGCGCCGTTGAAAAAATGCGCAGCGAAGGCGATGTTTTGGACCGGATGGCCAAAAAGTACGGCACGGCAACCCAGAAGTACCAAAAAGGCGGTTCTGTAGAGTCAAAACTTGAAAAGCATGCCAACATGCCAGCAAGCAAGGCTCATGGTCCCGGAGCGGCAGCTCGACTCAAGTCGAAGGCTGTACCTGTTCATTCAAGGGTGCCCAAAATCGCTCGAATGAAGTAAAATTGTTCAACCAAAACCGGGTTTGCTGTATCGGCTTACCACTTAACTAATTAAGGAGCAGATCCGGTGGCAGTTTCAGGCACTGTAAGTCAAACGGTTTTCAATACGCGCAAGGTCATTGACCATGCGTATCGCCGTTGCCGTATTCCGCCTGAGGGGATTAGCAGTGAGCAGATCTCTTTTGCACTTGATACCCTCTATCTTATCTTAAGTGGTTTAGCCAATCGTGGTTTGCAGCTTTGGTGTATTGACAAAGAGCTGATGCCTCTATATCAAGCGCAAGGCTTGATTGAATTGCCTAATGGCATTGTGGACGTTCTCAATACAAACCTGAGAACACTTGAGCAAGTCAATGGAACGGTGACGAATACGTCGACATCCTCAACGACTGCTTTTAGTACCCAAACTCAAGTCACTAACGTTGGTATTCTTTGGTCTGGCAACTCGACATCAGTTAGCTTTCAAACATCTGACGATGGTATCACCTGGACCACGGTTGCAACCGAGAGCAATCCAAATCAGACTTCTGGTACCTACACTTGGTATGACTTAGAAGGGTCCCTAGCGACCTTCTATTTCAGAACCGTAGCCGTTACAGGAAACCTCAACCAGTCATACGTCTACCTTGGCAATACGCCAACGGAGATCCCTATGGCTCGCCTAAACCGTGACGATTACGTGAATCTGCCTAATAAGCAGTTTCAAGGCCGTCCACTTCAGTTCTGGTTAAACCGCCAACTGAACAACCCAATCATGTACCTATGGCCTGTTCCTAGTGCCGAATTCGTGACAGCACAAGCTGTCGTCTGGGTGAAACGGTACATCATGGACGTAGGCACCATGACCCAGGAAATAGAAGTACCGCAGCGTTGGTATGACGCCATCGTTTACGTACTTGCTGCCAAACTTGCTGAGGAAACCCCCACTGTCGATCCACAAATGATGGCTATCTTGGATCAGAAAGCTCAACGTGCTCTGCTTGAAGCCGAGAACGAAGAACGTGACGACAGCCCAATCTACCTCACGCCTAATATCGCGGTGTACACAAGATGAGCATCTGGTTAGACACCCGCGGAAAAAGCGTCATCGGTATCGGTGTATGCGACCGCTGTCGCCGGAAGATGAGCATCACAGAGTTGTACTCTGACCCAAATTCACCTGGCTTAAGAGTGTGCAGAGAAGATATTGACAATCTTGATCCGTATCGTTTGCCTGCTCGCCAGCCTGACAACATTGTCTTGCCTTTTGTTCGCCCAGATGCTCCAATTGGTACAGACCCTGCAGGTCTCGTGTCAGAAGATGACAACGACTTCCTGATCAGTGACAATGACGGATACATGATACCATGACAGTCCCATCAAATCTAGTACCTACAAGGATCACCGACTTACCGGTTGCTCCTAATCCTACGCCAAACGCAACGATGGTTTGCGTCATTAGCGGTATCACCTATCAGGTGCCGTTTATTGACTTACAGTCAACCATTTCTGTGCCGGCTTCTCGCATTATTGGCACAGGTGGCGGTCTACAAGGCGGCGGCAACCTAAGTCAAGACCGCACACTCAGCATTGCTGATGCTGGTGTCACTACTAACAAGATTGCACCTACTGGTGTTGTAGCTGGCACTTACGGGTCGACGACAGCAATTCCAATCGTGACCGTCAATGCCCAAGGCCAAATCACCAACATGGGCACTGCTGCCATTAGCGTGTCTGGTTTTGTACCTGATACTCGCCAAATTATTGCCGGCAATGGTCTTACTGGCGGAGGTAATCTACAAGCAGACCGCACTCTTTCCGTTAACTTTGGAGGCAGCAATCCAGAACCTCTAGGAACGGCTACCCCTGGCGTGGCCAATACTGTTTCTAGAAGTGACCACGTTCATCCTGCAGTAGATCTTGCAGATTCAAATGAGGTCACCGGACTTTTGTCATTGACAAGCGGTGGTACAGGACAACAAGTTTTAAGCTTGACACCAGGAGCTGTCTGGTATAACGACGGCACAAATGGCTTCTTGCAAAGTCCACAAGGAGCTCTTGGCCAAGTGTTGGTTTCTGGAGGATCTGGAGCACCCTCATGGGGATCGGCTCTTATTGTTTCTAATCAACCTGCAAATTACGTCTATGCAGGGCCTACGGCGGGCGGCTCTGCACCGACTTCATTCCGTCTTCTCGTCAATGCAGACATTCCTGCGACATTGACTGGCAAGACCATGTCTGGAGCCCTGAATACGTTCACGGCGATTCCTAACGCAAGCCTAGACAATAGCTCGGTTACCTTTAACGGCGTCAACGTAGCCCTTGGAGCTTCTGGCACGATTACTGCAGGAACTACTGCGGCATTGACTGCAGGCACCGGGCTGCAGTACAACAGTGGATCTACTTTTGATGGATTGACAGCCAAGACCATCAGCATTGATTCGACTGTTGCTACCTTGACTGGCGTTCAAACGCTGACAGGTAAGACAATCAACGGTCCCGACAATACGCTGACAAACATCGGCAATTCGTCATTAGTCAATTCATCGACCACGTTTAACGGTGTTTCAGTAGCTCTTGGAGCTTCTGGCACAATCACGGCAAATACAACTAATGCCTTGACGATCGGTACAGGCCTGCAAGGTACAAGCTTTAACGGATCGACTGGCGTGACAATCGCTATCGATTCGACTGTGGCTACCTTGACAGGCACCCAGACGCTGACTGGTAAGACAATTGACGGTGGCAATAATACCCTTCAGAATATCCCTAATGCGGCCTTGACTAATTCATCTGTCACGGTTGGCACAACGGCTATTTCGTTGGGAGGTTCTAGCTTGACTTTGGGTGGCTTAACTTCGGTTGCCGTAACCCAAGACCCTGTAAGCGCCCTGCAGCTAGCTACTAAGCAGTATGTGGACACCCTGGTCTCTTCTGGGATCACCTATCACACTCCGGTCAAGTATGAAGTACCTAATACGACTGGCAATCTAAATGCAACCTACAACCAACCTGGTGGTCCTGGTGTTGGTGTAGGAGCAACCCTGACTAATGCCGGAACACTGGCTGCGTTTGCACCTGATGGTCCTACAGCAGCACCTGGTGACCGCATCCTGATTTACAACCAGACTAACCAGTTTGAGAACGGAGTTTATACCGTTACGACCGTTGGTGATGGCTCGACTCCATGGGTCTTGACCCGTGCCACAGATGCCGACACCTATGCCATCAAGAGTCCAACTGGTTTAGGTAATGGTGACGCCTTCTTTGTCACTTCAGGCAACACAGGTGCTGGTGAAACTTACGTTTGCAACACGGTTGGTGTTATTACGTTTGGCACGACTGCAATCACATTTGCTCAGGTATCGGCTGCCCAAGTTTATTCTGCAGGCACTGGCCTGACGCTGACTGGTACTCAGTTCTCGATTACGAATACAGGAGTCTCTGCAGCTACTTACGGTTCGGCTTCTTCTGTGCCGGTTCTTGCTGTCAATGCACAAGGTCAACTGACAACAGTCACAAATACATCAATTGCTATCAATGGCAACCAGATTACGTCTGGCACAGTAGGATCGGCCTACATTAGTGGTTCTTACACAGGCATCACTGGGGTCGGTACCCTGACTGCAGGCACCTGGACAGCTAGTACAATCGCGGCTGTTTATGGCGGTACCGGTCAGTCTAGCTATGCAGCTGGTGACTTACTGTTTGCAAACACTTCGTCATCACTGACTAAGCTGACCATTGGAGCCACAAACCGTATTTTGACTTCGTCTGGATCTGCGCCCCAGTGGGCTGATCCGTCAACAATTACCGTTGGTAGTGCGACAACGTCAACAAATCTTGCCGGCGGAACTGCCGGAGTTATTCCGTATCAATCTGGCGCGGGTACAACATTGTTCTCGGCTGCCGGGACAACTGGCCAATTCTTAATTTCAGGTGGTACAGGAGCACCGACCTGGACTGACACCGTATCTGGAGGAACTTACTAATGACCACTATTCTCTTAAAGAATAAGAATACTTCGGCGGTTCCGCTCGCCGGTGATCTTACAAATGCTGCAGGGGGCGCAGAACTAGCCCTTAATACAGCCGATAAGCGCATGTATGCCAAAAATGGCGGCGGCACCGTTATTGAGATGGGGACTAACCCAACTGAATTGACAGTTGACAACCTTTATTTCAACGGCAATACCATTATCTCTACGGACACTAACGGCAACATTAACCTAACTCCAAATGGTACGGGTTCTGTAGTCATTTCAAAGCTCCAGGTGACAGGTGGTATCCAGTTTGATGGCAACATCACGATTGGCAATGCTTCTTCAGATACGCTTACGATTAACAGCACGATCACGTCAAACCTGATCTTTACTGACAACACTTACGACATTGGAGCTTCTGGAGCCACCCGCCCTCGCACCGGCTACTTTGGCACGTCCGTGATCACTCCTTTGCTAGACACTACGACGCTAGAGGTTACAAATATTCGTGCTTTAGACGGAACAGCTAGCGCCTCTATTGCTAACTCTACCGGCGTATTTACACATGCCACCGCGACTGTGTTTACTGCAGGCACGGTTTCTGCCCCGGCTATTACTACCTCAGGCGATACAAATACAGGTATTTTCTTCCCTGCTGCAGACACAATTGCTTTTGCAGAAGGCGGTGCCGAGGCTATGCGCATTACATCTGCTGGAATTGTTGATATTGGCGGCACTAGTGGTGGCTCTGTTGGGGAATTGCTTGTTGTCGAGGGCGCTAACTCTGCTGGACATCGTTCTGCTCGCATTAACAATACTAGCACTACTAACGGCTATTCAACGCTTTGGCTTGGTTCTAGCAATGACGGGATACTAAGAGGCGGCTCAACTGCCGCTGCATTTACCGATCAATTAACTTTATTAACCAGTGGTGCAAACCCAATCACGATCTACACCAACAACACAGAGCGTATGCGTATCGACTCTAGCGGTAAGATTGGTATTAATGGTTCCCCGCAGACTGGTGTATCTGCTCAAGTGGAAGTTTTACAGGTTCTAGGAACCGATGGTGCTACATCAACTGCAGCAGTAAAACGCTATTCAGCGGACACTGCAAGTCCAAACCTAAGAACTTACAAAAGCCGTGCATCTTCTATCGGAACGGACACTATTGTTCAAAGTGGAGATGGTGTTGGTGCTTGGACAGGATATGGTTATGATGGTTCTGCATATATAAATGCTGCTCTAATACGAATGGATGTTGATGGTACTCCTGGTGCCAATGATATGCCCGGAAGAATTACGTTTAGTACAACAGCAGACGGTGCATCGGCATTAACAGAGCGTATGCGTATCGATTCTAGCGGTAATGTTGGAATTAATGTTACCTCTCCAGTAACTAGATTAGATGTTAACGGAATTGTTACTATTAGAAATAATGGTGGAACTTTTAACACCACCCCAAACACAAATTATGGTTTGAATTTTCAGGCTACAAACTCTGGCGATACTTATAT
>JACCDK011710402.1_pt1 | contig 13306 bp, 1 predicted proteins | sample 7445871 | NCBI WGS metagenome assembly JACCDK01 (sample SAMN15323436, study PRJNA562643) | freshwater metagenome | isolation source: river surface water | place: USA:Blue River Watershed | collected 2017-08-15 | reverse complement strand
CGAACCGAATCATTTTTTAACAAGACGTCAAAGTTGATTCTTGTCAACCTCTTAGATTTCTTTAAGGAGAAACGAACATGTCAGTGATTAATACCAATGTGAATTCCCTGGTTGCTCAAAATGCAGTAACTACCAATGCACGCTCTTTGTCTAAGGCCATGGAGCAACTCTCTACAGGCAAGAGAATCAATGGTGCCAAAGACGATGCTGCTGGTTTGTCAATTAGCCAAATCATGACTGCACAAATTCGAGGCTTGAACATGGCTGTTCGCAATGCTAATGATGGCATTTCACTGCTGCAAACGGCTGATGGCGCAATGATTGAGCAGACCAATATGATCCAGCGTATGCGTGAGTTAGCTGTTCAAGCGGCATCTGATACGGTTACAACTAGCCAGAAAGGTTACTTGGATGACGAGTTCCAAGCCCTTAAGACTGAGATTGATCGCATTGGCGCTCAGACAATGTGGAACGATCGCCCCCTTTTGACAGGAACTGGTGGTCCGTCTGGAACTGCGGGAACCTACAAGTTTCAAGTAGGTAGCACAGCAACCACCATCGATGTCACAATTGGTAATGCCTCCACTACTGCAGGTGGTGTTTATGCTGCAATTACATCATCCATAGGCATCGATACAACAACTAAAGCAAACGCGGCAATCACGGCACTGGATACCGCGTTGGCAAGCGCGAATGATCAACGCTCTGGTATTGGCGCCGCTATCAATCAGCTGACATATGCCGCTGACAACTTGGCCAACATTTCAATGAACACAGCTGCATCACGTAGCCGCATTGAAGACACAGACTACGCACAAGCTTCTACAGAGCTTGCACGTACCCAAATCATCCAACAAGCAGCTACTGCCATGTTGGCCCAGGCAAACCAATCACCCCAATCGGTGTTAGCTTTGCTGAAATAACATCATGAAAAACAATGAGATTGTGTAACAACACAAACTTTTTGATGATCTTCAACAGCCCAGGCAAGCCCTGGGCTTTTGTGCTTTCCGAAGTGAGCCATATGGCTCGCTCAAGTATTCAGTTTTACTGTCGATATATTAAAAAATGGCAAATTTGCCACCAGGTCCGCATGCGCAATGCGGACCTAAACCTGTTAGGAGTTTGAAATGCCCGCAATTACATCAACTACAGTAATGTCCACTCTGTCTACAGCAGATGTTCGGGCTATGACCAGCGCAGAAGTAGCTGGACTAACAAGCACACAGGTTATGGCACTGTCGCCCACGCAAATGGCTGCGTTGGAAAACGAGGATTTAACGGCACTTTCAAGTAGCCAAACAGCTTTATTAAGCTTTGGTCAATTGAACGCACTCAACAGTGCACAAGTTCAAGCAATTGATGCTACTGATATTGCTCAACTGACGAATTCAGCAATTAAAGGCCTTAATCAAACCGCTTTAAATGCCTTGACTAGCGCACAGGTTGTAGAACTTACTACTGCACAAATTGCGCAACTGTCGGGTGATAAATTAAACTTGCTGACTAATTTTGCAAGCTTAGAAACAAGAGACATTGCAGCAATTCCAGCCTCCAATTTTTCGGGTTTAAATTCGGCGCAACTGGCAAACTTAAGTACTGCACAAGCTGCTGCCATCACTAGTAGTCAAATTGCTTATTTGTCTACCGCCCAAATCGCAAACTTGGATGCACAAGACTTTGGAGCATTGAATACAAGCACATTTAGCGCTCTGAATGTGAAGCAAATTCCGGCAATGACTACAGCTCAGGCGGCTCAGATCACATCCGCACAGCTTGCTACTTTATCTGCCGATCAGGTTAAGAGCATGGAGGCCTTAGACCTCAGTGCCCTTAACGGCACTCAAAAAGGCTTGCTGACCAATACGCAAATTTCTAAATTAAGTGCAGCACAAACAGCAGCATTGGGATCACTTACGGCCGATCAAGCAGCAGCTTATCCAATTGCCAGCAAGACAAGTACGCAAATTAAAGCGTTAACCACAGCTGATATAGATGCCCTCGGAGCTGCCAATCAGATCGCTGGCTTTCAAGTTGAGCAAGCCACTTACCTTAGTACTGCAAATATTAAAGCGATCAAAGTTGGCGCTTTACCCGGCTTGACGACTGAGGTGTTGAAGGCTTTAGGTGCAAATCAAGTTGGCGCTTTGACAACCGCGCAGATTCAAGCATTGACCAGCAGTCAATTTACTGCTCTTGAAGCAGATGACATGAGCACCTTCAGTGCAGCACAAATTGCGGCACTGACCTCTTCACAAATTCAACTTTTGAGCAGCAAACAACTGCAAGCAATTGATGCCGGCGATCTGAGTGGCGTCAGCTCTTCAAACATCGGATTGCTTAGTACAGATCAAGTTAAGTCGCTGACACCCAATCAAATAGGCGCACTGACCAGTGCACAATTTGAAGCCCTTTCTACGGATGACCTTGTTGCGCTGACTCCTGCGCAAATAGCAAAGCTAACGTCAATACAAACGCAAACGCTCAGTGCCACAGATATTGGTGCACTGGAAACAGCTGATTTTGCGGCCATTACTGGGGTTGCCTTTAAAGGATTGAGCACAGCCGCAATTGACGGCATTACCGCAACTCAAGCGCCTATAGTTAGTGCGAGTCAAATTAACCAGCTTTCTTCTGCACAACTTCAATCTATCGGTTTATCTGACATCCCCTTGCTTGCGACGACTGCCATTACAGGAATTAACTCAACTTTGCTTGCTAAGCTCAGTGACGGTCAACTTGGCGCGTTAACTTCTACACAAATCTTGGCGATGGCGCCGGACCAAATTGGCAATTTACCAACCAGTGCTTTTGATGATGTCGCAATCATTAGCAATTTGAGTTCAAAACAAGTGGCAGCCTTGACAGCTGCACAGTTGACTGCGTTGGCAGGCAATAACTTTAATGCCTTAACTTCAAATCAAATTAGCAATCTGAATGTCAATGCCATATCTGGCATAACAACAGCATCGCTTCAAGCGCTGACCACAAGTGAAGTTAACAAGCTTACAGCAGCGCAAGTGGCAAAATTAAGCACTGCGCAAGCAAGCGCCTTCACAAACGATCAAGTTGCGGCAGTGAATACTGCAGCTATAGCGAGCATTACCAATGCTGCTCTTACAGCGATGGACACAGCACAAATAAGTGCTTTGACATCGACACAAATTGCAAACCTGTCACCAGGGCAATTCAGTGCATTCAGTACAGCCGATCTTGCTCAATTTACAACACAAGAAATTCAATCTCTAACGGCTGGGCAAGTAGCATCTTTGTCTGCGACTCAGTTGGCCGGACTGGCACAGGATAGTTTTGCAGCCATTGAAACGGCTGACGTGAGGTCTATCAACGCTGATGCGTTGCGAGATATGGGCACCGCTCAGATTGCAAACCTGACGGTAGGTCAAGCAGCTGCTCTAACAGGCTCTCAAGTTGCAAAACTAAGCACGGCCCAAATTGTCAATTTGCAAGCAGATGATTTGGCCGCTATTAATCCAGCGTCTGTCAAAAGCTTGACCGCAGCACAATTGAAGTCTTTAACGACTGCACAAGTTACCAGCTTAACGACTGCACAAGTTGCTGCGTTGAATGGATCACAATTGGCATCCATGGAAACGGCCGACCTAAAAGCCTTTACCGCGACTCAAGTAGCTGCCATCAGCAATACACAACTGGCATCTTTAACCACTGCGCAAATAGACATCTTAAAAGACAATACCGACTTAAGCGCACAACAACAAAGCGGCTATAACGTAGCAACATTAACAAACACGCAGGTTAAAGCATTAACCGCGGCAACATTAAAAAATTGGGGCGCAGAACAAGCAGCTGGTTTGCAAGCCGCTCAGGCAACATCGCTCTCGGTTGCACAACTTCAAAATTTATCAACAACGGCTGTTGCAAACCTCTCAAATAGCGCGCTCACTGCTTTTACAGGCACTCAAGTAGCCGGCCTAACGGTTAACCAAATAAAAGCACTATCAACAGCGCAAATTCAAGCGCTGGAAGCGGCAGATTTAAAAGCCATGAATGCCCTGCAGATTGCAGCACTCACAACAGCACAAATTGCATCTTTAGATGGTCCTAAATTAAAAGCCATTGAGGTAAAAGATTTTAAAGGAATGAGTGCAGCGCAAATAACAGCACTCACATCAGTTCAGGTTTCTGAATTAACAGAAGCGCAAGTTGCGGCCATGTCTGCAACACAAATTGCAGCGCTGAACACCGAAGATGTACGGCAATTAGCTTCAAAAACATTCTCAAAGATCTCGAATGCTGGGATTCAAGGATTGACATCTGACCAAATGGCCGCTTTAACAAGCAGCCAAACAATGAGTCTCACGGCGAATCAAGCCGCCTACATTGATGCTGATGATATTGACAATATCAGTACTTCTGCATTGCAGAGCATATTGCCTACTGTTTTGGCAAGCCTTAACAACAAACAGTTGCAAAATTTATCCAGCGATCAAATGGGCTCATTAACTGCAGCTCAAGTTGCAGCCTTTGGTCTGGACGATATCAAAGCATTTTCGACCGACCAAATCAAAGCGCTAGGCACACTTCAAGTTGCAGCCATTACCAAAACACAAATTCCAGGATTTTCAATAAGCCAATTGTCAAGCATTGAATCTGCTGATATTTCCGCACTCAATGCAATCACCGTAGCTGCAATTACACCTGCTCAAATTTCTAAATTGAGCACTGCTCAAATAAGTCAACTTAATGCCAATCAAATTGCGGCAATTCCAATTACAACCATTGACGACTTAACAACGGCACAAATACAGGGCATGTCTAGTTCGCAAATCAGCAAACTGACAGCTGCACAACTAGGTGCACTCACTCAAGATCAAATCAAATCCTTAGAGGCTGCAGAAGATATCGCTGCATTAGGTTTGACCGGCATCAAAGCTTTAGGCACCAGTCAAGTTGCTGCGTTGACCAGCGCAGCGATTGCCCAGATCTCAAGCGAGCAAGTTGCTGCGCTTACCGCCGACAAACTGTCAAAAATTGACACAGGCTCAATTTCTAGTTTGTCGACCAATGCTTTCAGCAAGTTAAGTGCTGGCCAACTTACAGCATTAACCAGCGGTCAAATTGCTGCGCTCAACACCGATCAAATTAGTGCTTTGGATGCTGCTTTGGTCAAAAACTTGACGAGCGCACAGGTTGGCGCTTTGACAACTGCGCAAATAGATGCTCTTTCTTCTGCTCAACTTGGCCAATTAACGGCTGCGCAACTTTCAGCTTTATCTACCAATCAATTGACTGGGTTAAGCACGGATGACATTGCAGGCTTGAGTGCCACGCAAATTAAGGCATTTACTACAAGCCAATTTAACGGCCTGTCAACAGATCAAATTAGGGCCATCACAACGCAGAACATGGCTGTAATGGAAACCGCAGATTTGCGTGCTCTTACTGACTCAGGAATTGGCGCGTTAACGAGTGGCCAGTGGAACGCTTTAACCGGCACACAAATTACGGCTTTTGGAACGGCACAGATTCAGAACATATCAACCAGTGCTCTGGGGCAGATCACACCTGAGGTCTTTGGCAAGCTTAGCAGTGAGCAAATCATTGCTCTAACTACAGCCCAAATGGTTGCACTTTCTGAGGAACAAGTAGGCCAGCTGACGGCAAGTCAACTTAACAATATGAGCAGCGCTCAACTTAGAGCCATTGAAAGTGGTGATATTTCATCGCTTACAACAAGTGCTATTGCAGGATTGACAACCGACAAATTAACCAAGCTAAGCTCATCACAGGTTTCCGAGTTAAGTGTCGAACAAATTACAAGCTTAACCACTTCACAATTTAATGCACTGACAACAGATCAGGTGCCCAGTATCAAAATTGATGCTGTGAACAGTCTTTCTGCGGAACAAGTGGCTGCTTTCAGTACCGCCCAAATTAGACAATTAACAACAGCACAAGTTGGATCGCTTGATGTTGTTCAAATTGCCGCCATTGAGACAGCTGACTTGCGTCAAATGACGACAGAACAAATCAATGCCTTTAATTTGACTCAAGTTGGCGCATTAACTGGTGATCAAATGGACGCCTTGACCAGTGATCAATTCAGCAGCTTGAATGCCACTGCTTTACTGGGCTTGGCCGAGCGCTCGCTGGATTTGTTTAGTACTTCGCAGTTAGCAGGCATGACGACGGCTCAAATCAGTGCGCTCACTTACCAGCAATTGCAAACCCTTGGTACAACGCAGGTTGGCGCATGGAGCTCTTCCCAAATTGCCGTAATTGATGCAGCCAAGTTTGAAGCACTGTCTACAAGCGTGGTTGCTGGACTTAGTACTGCGCAAATGCAAGGACTGACAACTGATCAAATTGTTGCACTCAATGTTGACCAAGTTGCATCACTTACCAACGTTCAAGCGCCAGCACTGACGAGTTCACAATTGCAAGCGATTGTTCCTAGTGACTTTGCACAATTGTCTACTGATGCTATCCAAAGTTTGTCCTCTGACCAAATCCCTAGCATTACAACTACACAAATTCAATCTCTAACAGACATTCAGATTGCTGCACTAGAGACTGCAGACTTTGCAAATTTGACTACGGATCAAATTGTTGCCCTCAAAGATACACAAATAACAAGTATCACAACAGGCCAGATACAAGCTTTAACAAGCTCGCAATTACAAGTTATTGAAACTACCGATTTAGTGCAACTAACAGCAGGTCAAATCGCTGCAATCAAAACTGATCAAATTGGTAAATTAACTACGCTTCAAGTTTCAAGCTTAACTGCTGAACAGTTAGCGGCCATTCAAACAGCTGACCTGGTTCAGTTAAGTACAGACCAAATTATTGCCTTGACATCATCGCAAGTTACAGCGCTGACAACAAGTCAAGTTTCAAATTTGACAAATGATCAAGTTAAAGTAATTGAGACATTGGATCTTCAGCAATTGTCTACTGATCAAATTACAGCGGTAACACTTGCACAAGTGCCGGTTCTGACAACTGCACAAGTTGAGGCACTTACGACAACGCAAGCTGGCGTCCTTACAGGTGGGCAGCTGAGCAAACTGACTTCTACTCAGCTGGCTGCTTTGCAAGTAGAAGACTTTATTAAGCTTACCAATGAGACATCGTTAACTACGGACCAAATTCAATATTTAACGACTGCTCAAATTGCAGGCATGACCTCAGCGCAATTGGCGCGTATGGAAACTGCTGATTTAATCAATTTAACTTCAGATCAAATTGTTGCTTTAACGTCGGTTCAGATTACTGCGCTTACAGCCAATCAAGTTGCAAATTTGACCGGTGATCAAGTAAAAGCGATTGAAACCTTAGATCTTCAGCAATTTTCAACAGATCAAATAGCGGCTTTAACAATTGCTCAAGTACCTGTATTGACTACAGCACAAGTTGTTGCGATCTCTACAACTCAAGCGGCAGCATTGACAGGCAATCAGCTGAGCAAACTGACTTCAAGTCAAATTGCAGCTATGCAAGTTGAAGACTATGCCAAGCTAAGCAACGAAACCTCCTTGACCACCGATCAAATTCAATATTTGACGACAGCTCAAATTGCAGGCATGGCTACTGCGCAATTGGTCCGCATGGAAACGGCTGATTTTGTTCAGATGACATCCGACCAGCTGGTGGCACTGACCACGGACCAGATCCCCTTGTTGACATCTGCACAAGTTTCAGCATTGACAGATGCGCAAGCACCGTCTTTAGAAACAGCAGACATTGCCAAACTGACTACCGATCAAATTTCATTGCTTTCGGCTGGTGCCATTGCGGCACTCACGTCGGATCAGCTAAAAGCAATCACTGTTGCTGACTTTGTAAAACTGCCCACTGCACAAATTGTGGCTTTGTCGGACGCACAAGTACCGTCACTCACCACGGATCAAGTGGCAGCATTGACTTCTGTACAGCTGCCAAAAATGCAAACAGCAGACTTTGCAGTACTAACGACTGCACAAGTGGTGGCGTTGGGTACCAACCAGATCGAATTTTTGACCACAGGTCAAATTGCCAACATGACGACCGCGCAAGTGGCGGCCATTGAAGAGGCAGACCTGAAGAAATTCTCTGCCGATCAGATTACGGCTTTGACCTCCGATCAAATGTCAAGTTTGACCGTGACACAAATTGCAGGCTTGTCGACAGCACAGCTGCAAGCAGTTGATGCCCCAGAGTTTGGTCTGCTAACAACGGCACAAATCCAGGCGCTGACCACAGATCAGATGCCAGCATTGACCAACGCTCAAGTTAACGCGCTCACAGACAATCAAGTGATTGCTATTGAAACGCGTGATATCGCCAAGCTCACACCGACGCAAATTGCGTACCTGTCTGCCACACAAACGCCTAATTTGACATCTGCTCAAATTGCGGCTTTGGATTCTGCGCAAATTGCAGCCATGACACCACAAGGCATTGCAGCCCTCACAGGCGAGCGCATGACCTTGATCAGTGCCACCCAATTGGCTGGCATGACCTCTGCGCAAATTCAGGGCTTGACTGCGCCTGAAATTTCCAAAATGTCGACGGCACAAGTAGACGCTTTGACTACGGCACAAATGCCGTTCTTCACGCAAGGTCAAGTTACTGCATTTACTTCGGCACAGTTTGCGGCCATGCAGACGCAAGACTTTGCCAACTTAACCACTCAGCAAATGACATGGTTAACAGGCAAGCAAATGCCTTACCTCACGCAAAACTTGGTTCAGGCGATGACGACTGCACAAGTGGCTGCTATTGAAGTCGTCGACTTTGCGAAGTTGGGAACCAACCAAGTACAGCAGTTGACGACGACACAAATGTCTGCGTTGACTAGCGCACAGTTGCGCGGCATGACCAACGACCAAGTAGCCGCATTGCAAACAGATGATTTGGTGAAATTGTCAACTGCGCAAATTCCGAGCTTTACTGCTGAACAAGTAGGCAGCCTGACCACTCAGCAAGTAGTGGCATTGACCACAGCACAAGCCGGCGCATTGACATCTGACCAAGTACCGGGTCTCACAGCCGACCAGTTGCTAAAAATGCAAACGGAAGACTTTGTGAAACTTAGCACGTCGGCCATCAAAGCCTTGACTGCGACACAAGCACCTAGCCTCACTACAGATCAAGTCGCCGCATTAACTTCTGACCAGTTGGTAGCTTTGGAATCAGCTGACTTTGCCGCCATGACCACGGCACAAATTGTGGCATTGACTACCGGTCAAATGTCCAGCTTGACCACGGCACAACTGGCCGCTATGACTGCTGACCAAGTAGCCGCTATCGAAACACGTGATTTGGTCAAACTGAGCACGGCACAGTTCCAGGCGTTCACAACCGATCAGATGCCCAAGTTGACCACTGCGCAAGTTGCGAACTTAACTACGAATCAAGTGGCCACACTGCAAACGGCAGACTTAGCATCGCTTTCAACAGATCTAATTGCTGCCTTCACCACAGCCCAGTTGCCTTCTTTGACAACGGACCACATGGTGGCATTGAGCTCTACGCAAGTGGGGGCACTTACAGCAACACAAGCGCCTAAGTTGACCACCGCGCAATTGAATGCCATTGACGCGAACGACATCAGTGCCATGACAACTGCGGCAGTGCACGCGCTCACAGCCACACAAATGCCAGGCATTAGCGCCGGTCAAATTCCAAAGCTTAGCTCTGACCAGATTCAAGCTTTGACAACAGCTGCCTTTGAGAAGCTGTCTACTGCCCAGTTGGTGGCCTTCTCAACAGAACAAGTGCCAGCATTCACCACAGCTGAAATTGTGGCTTTGTCCACCACGCAAGCTGCTGCGTTGCTGAACACACAAGTGGCCCAACTGACCACTGCACAAGTGACAGCCATGGAAGCGGCCGACTTTGGCAAACTTTCTACTGCCGCTATCGTGAGTTTGACCACGGCACACGCAGCCAACCTCACCACAGCACAAGTGGCGGGCATGAGCACCACGCAGTTAGAAAAAATTGAAACGGCAGACTTTGCCGCCCTGGCAGCCACTCGTGTGGCCGCACTGACAGATGCTCAGTTGGGCAAGCTGACAACAGACCAGATTGTGGCATTGACCACCGAGCAAGCCAATGCTTTAAAGGCCACGCAAGTGCCTAGCCTTACAACAGCCCAGTTGTTCAAATTGGAAACGCAAGATTTGGCAGCCTTGTCTACAGCAGCTGTGGCTGCCCTGACTGGCACACAATTGAGTGGTTTGTCTAATGCAGAAATCAAAGCCTTCACAACAGAGCAAATTTCTAAGCTCACACCTGATGCTTTGAAGAAATTGTCTGTGGGTCAAATTCAATCTTTGACTTCTGACCAATTGCCCAACTTGACCACGGATCAATTCAAGGCATTGACCACAGCGCAAATTCAAGCGTTGACAACGGATCAAATTCCCGCCTTGGCTACGGCAGACGTGGCGCAAATGAACTATTTGCAAGTGATAGCGCTGAGCACTGATCAAATGCCCAAGCTGACCACCGATCAAATTAAAGCATTGGACAATGGTGTTATTCAATACATTGAGACTGCCGATTTTGTCAAACTGTCTTCTGCGCAAATTGGTGCATTCACCACCGCACAGATTCAGCAACTGACAGATGCCCAGCTGGTGGCCCTCACAACAGACCAAGCGCCTGGCATTACGTCTGCGCAATTGGGCAAGTTGACCAACGACCAGCTTGGCTTGATTGAAACGCAAGACTTTGCCAAGTTGTCGACCGATGCAATTGGTGGCATCACCACCGCTCAGGTGGCTGGCCTTACGACGGCTCAAATTCGCAACATGACCACTGACCAATTGGCCGCGTTGACAACAGCTGATGTCAAAGCCTTGAATGCAGAGCAAATGGCTGCATTGACAAGTGCACAATCTGCCGCCCTCACAGGCGATCAGATGAGCGCACTGAAAACTTCAGACATTGCGGCACTGACCACCACCAGCATTGCCAACTTGACTGGCACGCAAGTGTCTAAGCTGACCACAGATCAAATTGTGGCGTTGACCACTGCGCAAGCAGCGGCTTTGACCTCTTCACAGCTGGCTGAATTGACCACTGCTCAAGTGGCCAGCATGGAAGTGGCTGACTTTGCCAGCTTGTCTGCAAGTGGTTTGCAAGGATTGACTAAAGCTGCGATTGAAGCCATGACCACTGCGCAAGCTGCGGCCATGACAACTGCGCAAGTGGGTGCCTTTACAGCCACTCAAATTCAGTTCATTGAAACCGCTGATTTGAAGGCCATCTTGCCTACACGCCTAACTGGCCTTACCACCGAGCAAACAGCGGCCTTGACGCAAAACCAAGTTCGCGCGTTGACCACTGCTCAATTTGCGGCCATGGAAAATGCCGACTTTGCCAGCTTGACAGCAGGGCAAGTGGGAGTACTGACCAGCACGCAAGTCAGTGCCATGTCGTCAGCTCAAATCAATGCGCTGACCGCAGCTCAGTTGCCAAGCTTGGGCATTGAAGGTTTGCAAGCCATTACACCAACAACTTTGGCAGCCTTGAGCACGGTCAAAATTGCATCTCTGACTGATGACCAGTTTGGTATTTTGACCACGGCCCAAGTCAACAAACTGACTGTTGAACAAATTAATTCCTTGTCAGTAGAAAAACTTGGCGCACTTTCTGCCACACAGATCGCTGCATTGAGCGCCTCGCAGCTCACGGGAATGTCTACAGCGCAGTGGGAAGATTTGCGTAAAGACCAAATCAACGCCATTACATCTACTCAGATGTCTAGTATCGACTCAACAGCACTTGCCAAGTTCAGCACGGCTCAAATTGCAGCCCTAAGAACAGCGGTCATTGGCCTCAACACGGCTCAAATTGTTGCACTGACTACGGACCAGTTCCCAGCTTTGAGCACAAGCCAAATTCAAGCGTTGTCCTCAAGCCAGGTTGCGGCCATTGAGACACGTGATCTTGTCAAGTTGTCGACCGATCAATTAAACGCGCTGACTTCTTCTCAAATTGTCGGCCTGACTACGGGGCAATTGGCCAACCTGACAACCGATCAACTGGCCAACTTGACAACAGAAGACATCCAAGCGCTTACAACGGCTCAAATTACTGGATTGGCTGCAGCCAATTTAAACAGTCTGAGCACTGCAACTTTGGCCGCCATAGATACAGCAGATCTTGCGGTCATGACCACCGAACAAATTTATGCGATTGATACAGCGCACATCACCGCGCTGACGACTGATCAAATTCGTAGTTTACCGTCTGTAAAGTTTGCAGCACTCAATGAGAGCAGCGTTGCCGCACTGTCTTCCAACCAAATCAATGCACTAACAACCTCTCAAGTAAGTGGATTTACTACGGCGCAACTGGTCGCGTTGACAACGGACCAAGTTCCGTTGCTAACGAGTGCACAATTTGCAGCCCTTGGTAGCGCACAATTTGGTGCTATAGAAACCGCTGATTTTGCTGTGCTGACAACCGACATCATTGCAAACCTCACGACCGCACAAATTGCGGGCTTGAAGGCGACGCAAGTTCCTGCACTGACTTCAGATCATCTGGCTGTATTGACAACAGCATCCTTCGCGGCATTCAATACCGCAGACATTGCGGCATTAACTACTGATCAGATGGCACTGCTGACAGCCGGTCAAGTTGGCGCATTGACATCGGCACAGTTGCAAGCCTTAGAGGTGCCCGACTTTGCTGCAATCAGCACTGGCAGCTTTACATCTTTGACCTCTAAAGCTTTGGCAGGTCTGACAACTGCTCAAATGGCCGCATTGACGACAGATCAAGCGCCATTGCTGACAACAGCACAGATTCCTGGCATCAGCGTGGCTAATTTGCAAAAATTAGAAACAGCGTCGTTAGCCTTGCTAACATCAGACGCCATTGTTGCGTTGACAACAGCTCAAGCCGCTGGTTTGACGGCCACTCAAATGGCGGCTTTGACCACTGCTCAGTTGACAAAAATTGAAACCACTGACTTTGCATCATTGTCAACTGCCAGCCTTGTGGCGTTGACAACAGACCAAATGTCTGCCCTGACAACTGCTCAGCTGAAATCTTTGACTGCCACTCAAATTGTCAAGCTTGAAGCGGACGACTTGAACGCACTCACTACAGATCAAATCGTGGGGATTGAGCTAAGCGATTTGGCATTACTCAGCACTGCTCAAATTCGAGGAATGTCCTCTACAGGTCCGTTGACTGGCTTGACTACAGCACAGGTGGCTGCTTTAACGGCGACTCAAGTGGCTGCTTTGAGTACGGACCAGGTTGCAGCACTGACCACAACCCAAATCTCTGCAATTGAATTGCAGGATTTGAGTCAGATGGG
>JACCDK010319660.1_pt1 | contig 13310 bp, 12 predicted proteins | sample 7445871 | NCBI WGS metagenome assembly JACCDK01 (sample SAMN15323436, study PRJNA562643) | freshwater metagenome | isolation source: river surface water | place: USA:Blue River Watershed | collected 2017-08-15 | reverse complement strand
GTTTAGATTTTTACAAGAAAGTTTTCTCCAAAAAGTTTTATTCAGATTTTTCGAATCTACTTCTTCCATATTTTGTTGATTGACATCTTAAAACGCGAATAAACTTCTAGTGAAATCCCCCGAGGTAAAGAGGAGCTCTTTTTGAATAATTGGCTCTCCTACTTAATCCTATGGTTTTTAAGTTGTTTCCCTTCTTAAATGAATATCTCTCTCGGGAGGCAAAAGTGACTTCGATAACATTCGGAATTGGAACGCCGCCAAGAATGGTAAATCCACAACAGTTATTGCCTGATATGTGTATTGATTGATGAGACGTGTGAATTTTTCCTAGTACCTCGATAACCATTTCTCTAAATTTCTTATCTAGACAACGGTGGAAATAGTGAAGTTCGAGAACTATTTGATCGAACAAATGAATACTCTTTAAGCTCAAAAGTGCTTCCCATTCACTACCCTCTATATCTAATTTAAGTATTCTCCGATTCCTCTTATTATTGAAATCATCAAAGTGCTCGTTGACTAATGAATCTAAATCAATTTCGTTTTGATTTTGAGAAACAGCAACTATTTTCTTCCTTAAAAATTCTAAATTTTCATGCTTTAGGGGTGCTTCATTCACAGAATTATCAATTTGAATTACCTTACATCCAAGATTTCCTAGCTGATATTCAAAATCATTATTCGTCTCAATACCACCAGATATTAATATTGATTTTGGAACAATGTCATTTATCAGCATGTAGCCACCATCCTGATCCGAACCAAAATTCGCAACTTCAGAGTCAGTTAACTCGGCTACCTTGAGAAAATTAACAATTCTAAGCGCATCATCAGAGAGTAAAATATCCTCAGATGCAGACTTTTCATTCGGAGATATATAACTCCCCAAGTAGTTTCTTCCAGACTTCAACGAACCAAAAAGCAAGAGAGAAAATACCCTGGATATCTTTACTCCAAGGAAACCTACAAAATGCTTCATTTCTTCCCTCTCATTCATCTAAAAGAGTATCATTAACTCTTACAAGATCGATATAGATACAGTTTGGATTGAGTCTAATGTTCTCCAAGTTTAATGATCATGCAAGCTATGAGGGTAACCATCCAATTCTAGTATTAGGATTTCTAAGATCTGAAACGCTAAGAGCGCTTCTTGAATCACTTCCGGTAACTCAGAAAAAGGTTTACATCAACATAGATGGACCACGAAATAATAGTGAAAAAGCCCTAGTTGAAGCTTCAATTAAGGTGGCTAAGGAGTTTCAATCGTTTAGATCAGGAACTCAAGTAGAAATAAAGAATAATTTACAAAATTTAGGATGCAAATATGGAATTTTTTCAGCAATCAACTGGGCTTTTGAATACGAAGACTCCTTGATTATTCTGGAAGACGACATTTTAATCACTAAGGAGTTTTTGGAATTTGTCGAGTGGGGTTTGAAGAAATACCAATACTCGAAAGAAATATGGCAGATCAATGGGTGGTCGCCTCTGTGTTTAGAAGATGGAATTAAGAACCCCTACCTCTCAATTTTTGCATATGGATGGGGATGGGCGACTTGGAAAGACCGGTGGAACCAAATTGACTTGGAACTTGATAAGTATGACTCATCGGATATACGGGATCTACCAGGTTTGCAGCACGTAAAATTATCGCCAAGCTTTAATAAATGGTGGTCTGACAAATTGAACAGATGCAAAGAAGGTCTTGATGCTTGGGACTACCAATGGAATTTTTCGATGTGGATCAACGAAGGCGTATCTCTGTCTCCCGGCTTGTCTCTAACTGGAAATGTCGGGTTCGATGAACTTGCAACCCACACCAAAATTGCTCACAATAACCGAGATAAATTGCCAATTGATGCGCATAAATCTACATTTTCCAAGTCTTTAGAACCTCAATTCGACTCGAATGCTGACAAAATTTGTGCGAAGGTCAATATGGGTATCGACAAGTCAATAACAACAAGGATTCGGATTCGCCTCGAGAGACACCTAGCTAAACGGGTAAGAATTGACTCATAAACAAAGATATATGAAAGTTTACACCGAGTTACTTAAGCCGCCATTTTCTCAATCCTTTAGGTTTCATGTTTCTGAATTTCCTCAATCATCAAAAAATCTGAGCAATATGCAGCGAACCAACTCGAATACATACTCAGACACATTCAGTCACAGATTGCACGACCGAACACCAAATTCAAGCTTTCTAAGCTCGAGTCAAAAAAACAAAGTAAAATCTAGAACCCTGAAGGCTCGATCCTATAGCACATGTATTTTGAAAGCCTTGTCAAACCCATGAACATCCCCGTATTAATCCTGACGTTCAATCGTCCTAAATTTCTAAAAAAGAGACTTAATGAAATCTTGGACCGCGACCGCTACCAAAATGTAATTGTTTCGGTTGACTTTCATTCGATCGAAATGACGACTGCATACAAAGAAGTACTCAGTGACTTTGTCGAAAGATTTCCTGATGAACTGCGTGTAATTTACAGAGAGAGAAACATTGGAATAGCAAAACACCTACCAAAGTTTCTGGATGAGGTATTTGAAAGAAATGAAAGCGCAATCATTTTCGAAGACGACATAGTAGTAGGTTCTGGCGCCTTAACCAGTTTTGTTAAGGCCAATGAAATCTTACTAAAAGACGAATCTATTTTTACTGTTGGTGGTTTTACATTTTCAATTTGGCCATTGGCGCGAATTTTCAAAAACCAATGGAGAAAGACCCACTATTTCTCTGCTTGGGGTTGGATGACCAACAGGAATCAGTGGTCTAACTATCGACAAAGTTTGTCCGGAGAGAACTTAAACGATTTGTTCACTATTCGAGCTAAAGGGATTCGATTATCTACTCACCAAAAAAAGATTTGGTTGAGTAGGTTTCAAAAATGTCAAAAGAATGAAAATCGAACTTGGGACATTCCTATGCAGTATTGGACATTTGTCGCTGGTAAGCATCACCTCCTACCCACCTTTAGGTTATTGGAGAATGAAGGATTTAATGCCCAAGAGAGTACCAACACAAGAAATTTAAGGCCGAGGTGGATGTTTGAGATGCGATTTCTAGAAGATGTAATCGAACCTGACTATAAAGACAATTCATTGGCAAGATTTATGAGATTTGCAGATACTCTTACAATAGGTGGAGATCGTAAAATTGATCTTTATGAGAATGCAGTAATTCAGCTGAAACGCGTGAAGGAAGTGTTCAAATCAAAAGAATTCTAATCGTAGGAACGATTCGCGATCCCGATAGACGATTTGAATCCAACCTAAAAAGACTAACCGCATCCATACCAAAGAATTACGAGGTATTGGCTCTCGTTGTTGAGTCAGATTCAAACGCTACCGGTTTATCAATTCTAAATGAGTACAGAAGAAAAGAAAGTAATTTTGATTTTATCTCCCTAGGAAATTTGAGTGAAAATGTTACAGATCGAATTGAAAGAATCAGAATATCAAGAAATATGTATGTACAGTATATTCGGTCCAATTTTGAACACTTTAGATGGCAATACATAATTGTCGCAGATTTGGACGGAATGAACTCTAAGGTAACTTCGCTTGGAGTTGAATCGAGCTTGAGTCTTTTATCGAAATTTGATGGAGTTTTCGCTACCCAAAAAAATGGCTACTACGACCTATATGCCTTGAGATCAAAAGGTTGGGTTGAGGATGACCCGGTCGTAGAACTCTACAACCGATTAAGCAGAATTAAATCCCAAAAAAACACGAAATACTTTGAAAAAACAGTCCTTAAAGTCAAGGAATTTAAAGAAAGAACAAAATTGATTTATGACAGAATGAAGATTATCGATAAAAATCAACATCCAATAGATGTTCTATCTGCTTTTGGTGGGCTTGGTATCTATAAGTCCGAAGTATTCCTAAATTGTGACTATTCCAGAATTAACGAACAGGTCCGTCAAAGTGAGCACGTAGATTTACACATGAAAGGAGACAATTATGGATACAAATTTGCTATAAATCCTGCGATGATCAACTCGAATTGGAACACTCACAACATAAACAGATTATTTTTAGTTCGTGTGATAAGAAGCTTTCGTGTAATTAGATATATTAGAATGAAATTTTGAACTAATCTAACCAAAACGAAGGAATTAGTTTCCAATCAGATAAATTTAGTTTCTCGGCCTTTAATTCACCTCCTTTACTCCATTTTGTTGGCGCAAAAACCTGGCAATCGGATCTTGCAATTTGCGCACCCCACCAGGAATAAGTTGAGTTAGCTAAGAAAATGTGATTAAAGCTGCCAAAAAAAGCTAGACACTCGAAGTCTCTAAGAAGCCCCTTTTCTAGGTAATGGATTTGGTATTCATGAAAATCGGAGAGAATTTGTTTCGCGTGCGCTTTGTCGTCTGTCAAAACATATAAATCCTTAATTTTTTCAAAATGTAAGATACTCATTATTTGTTTGTAATACTCGGAGCTCAAGGAGCCCAGGGACTCTTTATGCATCAAGTAGTCACCACCACGAATATGGATAAGCGCAGAATCCTTCGTCTTATTCTTAAAAGTTTCGAGCAGCGTATGATCTTCTTTCGAAGAAATCTCAACACCTTTGTTTTTTAGATCAAGAAAATAGAATGAATTTTGAAAAAATCCATCCAATTGAAAACTTTTAAACTTTTGCGAATTTGAATCAAAACAGTTTTCTATCTCGGATTCGAGAATAATGTTGTTTCTAAGACGGAATAGGTCGACAATTTTCCAATAGACTTTGTTTCGAGAGAACCTCCCAGGCAGCGAAAATTCAGACAAATCAAATTTGTGATCTGAGCCCCTTGTGTCAATTTTAAGGTTCATGTTGAATTTATCCGCGTAGTACAATCCTGCAAAGTAAATGAAGAGCTGGTTGCCGACCCCCCCGCGAAGTCGGAGATATATCGTCGAGGACTTTCGCCTCCACATCGACAGGCGCATAGCATCTGGAATTGTGATGACTAAATAATTCATTATAGTCCGTCAGTACACCTGTATGAGCGACGATTTTTTCAAACCAACGTTTAATGTGAGCTGATTAATAATCGACGTCGGCAAAAATGAATCTTTTTTCTCTAGAACCACTACTCGCAATATGGCAATCCAGAAGGAAATTTTTGATGAAGTTCCAACAAAGTAATCTGCCTGACTCAAGTCAATAACCGTTTCAAGGGAGTTCTTAATAGCTGCACGGCATTCAATTCCGTGCTTCGACAACCTATCTGTAGCTTCACTCGGTGTGTCCGAATATACCCAAACAGAATAGCCAGGTGGATCGATTCTATGTATTAAGGTTGCAATTCTATTTGAATCAATGGGAGACTTAGACTGTAATTCGGTCAGATCACCAAGTCGATATTGAACACCAAGAAATTTAACATCTGTGCCAGCATCAAACATGGTGACAGGAAAAATTTTTTTGATTGTTGCTTCATTCTGTGATCTATAGGAATAGTGACCTCGAATAGTTTTAACCCAAGGTTTGATTTTTCTAAATTCAGAATCTGAATCGCTTCTAGACATCAATCCGGTAAAAAAAACAAGCTTTACTAAAACTGCCCTAGGTAAAGAGCAAAATCTTCTTTTAGTAGCAGTGTCTATCGACGCAATGCCAAAGTCATTTACAACTTCATATGAAAAATCTCCAATTAAACTTAAAATCTCAGGATTCCTGTAGGTCACGCCTCCAGTGTGAAAAAATAACTTTATTTCGCGATTACAAAACCTATTCTGAAGGTCTAGCGCTAAGGTTAATGCGTAAAGCTGTGAACCAAATCCACCCCAACAGTGTATGTTTATTGGGTAATTCCAAAGCTTCCACATGTTCTTAGCATAAGAGATAATTGAGGATACATCGAGTGATCAGTGAAAAAGACCTAATCTTTCTATCCTTTTTAGATCAAAATTACTCTCGATCGGGAGTTTTAGTCTCGGGAATACAGACTTCGAGATTTGTGAAATTACCTAAGCCGGGACTGAGACTGATTAGTGAATTGATTAAAATCCGCGATGAAGGAGTTTGGAAAAAGAAGATTTTAGTTGTGATGTCCCCAGCACACATTTTGGTGCCGTTCATCCGAATGATATTCAGGAATAAAATAGTTTTAGATTCCGGATGGCCGCTTTTCGACGGAGAATTAAGCAGAGCAAATCAAAAGTTAAAAAAAATAAACCCTAAATTAGCCAAACGATACCTTACAGACCTAATTGTATTTCATTTGGCAGATGCCATCGCTCTAGAAACAGAGCAGCAAGTGACGCGCACCTCGAAAATCTTCGGATTAAAGAAAGACAAACTATTTAGATCATTTACAGGATTTGACGAAACTTTGGAATTTGACAATTTTTCAGATTTTAAATGTCCTATTATCGAGGTATGTCCGGCTTGTAATGATAACGATAACAACTTGGTACTATTTCGAGGAAAGTTCAATAGAGAAGCAGGCTTAGAAGTGCTGGCGCAATCAACTAAAGAACTGGAATCAAGCCATTTAATTTTTGTAATTGCAACTAATTCACGACTAGATGACATTAATTTTTCAAAAAAAACTCTGATAATCAGTAAATTTCTGACGGCGACCGAAATTGCACATTTGTATAGGAATTCTAAGTTATCAATCGGGCAATTGAGCGATAACCCTCGACTTGAATATTCGATCCCGCATAAGGCGTTTGAAGCTGCCTATTTCAAAACACCTTATTTAACCAGAGACTCTTCTGGAATAAGAGAAGTATTCGAGAGCACTAGTGATGCAATCTTTTTTAATCCAAAGAAAGTTAATTTATCTGACTTGATTAAAGGCGCGGTCGAAGACGATAAAACTGTTCTGAAGGCAGATTCCGCACATCTTAAGTATTCACGAGTAGCCACTCAACGGAAAATTGTCAAGAACTTTTTCGAGCAGCTAAATCGAATTTTATGATAGCAATGAACGATAGAGCGAATCTATTTGACTTTCCATGGTAACAGGTGAGAAAAGTTTTAGCCTATCCTGTTGCAAACCGAGTAATTTCGTTCGAAAGTCTTCAGAACGACTGGCTAACATCAAATCAGTCAAGTCTGATATCTCACCAGTTTTAAACAAACCTGGGAAATCTTCTCCTAGCACTTCAGGAATCGCAGAATTGTTGGCTGCAAGAATCGCACATTTGGCAGACATTGCCTCTAAAAGAACCAAGCCAAATCCTTCATATAGACTTGGAAGTACAAAAGCTTCAATTTCCCGCATAGCGGAAGGAATTTTGTCAGACTTCGCTATCCATGTGACTTCACCACTTAATCCGAGAGAATTAGAAAGTTCATGCAGTTTCTTAGAATCCTTACCATCTCCGATTATCAATAACTTAATGTTAGACAATTGTTCCTTTGCATGTTTGAACGCCACGAGCAAAGTTGGAAGATCTTTTTGAGGTACAAGTCGTGCGACCGTGCCGAAAGTGTACTTCCGATTTGTTAACACTTTCTCGTGATCAATAAACTTTGCGTCGTATCCATAGTGAACAACACCTATTTCAACCCTTTGTTTGACCTCTCCGCTATCAATACAAAAGTTACGAACTGCATTTGAAATCGCTATCCCTTTTGTGGATCTTGACGTAGCAAAAATGGATAGTAAGCGAGAAACAATTTTTGGTTTATTTGGATAGAATGGTTCGGCATTATGCCTCGAAAAAATGTTTACTTTTCGCACAAATGTTAATCTAAAAATTAGTTCAGCTCTTGGTAAATGATTATGTATTAAATCGTAATTTTGTGAAAGCAGAAACGCGCGAAGTCCAAGAACTTGCCGTAATGGAGAAAGATCAGCAAATTTATCTTCAACTTGTATTCCTGCTGAAATGAATTCAGACCTTAGGTCAGGGCTTCCTTTAAGAAATACTACCGTTACTTGTTTTCCCGATAAAACCTGTTGACGAGCCAGAATCAACAGCTGTGTTTCTGCGCCACCTCTGGATATAGTTGTAATGCAGTGCAATACGGACGTCATTATCCAACTAAACTTTTAAAGTAATTAACTGTGTGACCCAATCCGGTTGGCAAATCTACAATTGGAGTCCAATGAATCGTTGAGACCGCAGTATTAATATCTGGGCAGCGTTGTTTGGGATCATCAAGCGGTAAATCTTGAAAAATTATTTCAGAATTTGAACCAGTAATCCTGATTACCATTTCTGCTAGCTCTAGCATTGTGAACTCTGATGGGTTACCTAGATTCATTGGAGTATTCAAGACATCCTTCATGATCAAGGTGCGGTAGATAGCCTCCACCAGATCAGATACATAGCAAAAAGATCTAGTCTGTTGGCCATCGCCATAAATTGTTATCGGATCACCTTTAAGTGCTTGAACTATAAAATTGCTTACGACTCGCCCATCTTCTGTGTCCATATTCGGCCCGTAAGTGTTAAAAATTCTTATTACTCTTACATCAAGTTTGAATTGCCTTTTGAAATCAAAGCACAATGTTTCAGCTGATCTTTTTCCTTCATCATAACATGAGCGAATGCCAATAGGGTTTACGTTCCCCCAATAGGTTTCATTTTGTGGCGAGACGACAGGATCCCCGTAAACCTCACTCGTAGATGCTTGAAGCACAATGGAGCCATTAGTCACGGCATTATGCAACACATTCGACATGCCAATGAAATTTGTTTCGATTGTTTTCACTGGATCAATCTGATAATTTATAGGTGAGGCGGGACAAGCAAAATTCAAAATCGCATCGTAGACCCCAGGAATAGGATCTCGAACATCTCTCTCCAAAAAATTAAAATTTTCATGGTTTACCAAAGATTTGAGGTTATTCATATTTCCTGTAGAAAGATCATCTAGCCCAGTAACTAAGTGACCTTCATGAATTAGCCTGGATGAGATATGCGATCCTAAAAAACCCGCCGCCCCAGTTAGCAAAACATTCATGGCCCTATTCTCACACAGCGATTTAAAATTTGATCGCTCCATTCAACAATTCTGACAACTTTTTTGCCCAAGAGTGCAATGTGTGTCCAGATAATGCGAGAGATTGCCTTCTTCTTACCTCGTTAACCCGAGATGCTATGTCCATCTCATTTAAGAATTTTATCTCCGCTTCGAGCGATACATTGTTAATGTCCCCTGGTAACCAGGTACCAAAAACACGCAAATACTCAAGATTTAATGTCACAACTGGCAAACCAAAAAGCGTTGCTTCAATCAAGGTTTTATCTAATGATCCTTTATAGGCGTGCACGAATATATCTTGATGAGAGAGAAAATCAGGAATCCATTCTCGGCTAATTGAATTACTAAACAAAATCCAATCGTTATTCTCGTATTTCTTTTTAACACTAAGTGAGTAATTCATTTGCTTTTCATTTGAAGGGGAACCAATCAAAGTCAACTTAATATTCGGATTCTTGACTCTCTGTAATTCCGTGGCTCGGATTATCTCTTCTATACCTTTTGACGAATCAAATCTTCCAACATGGCAATACAAATCAAGATTTCTAGTAGGAATATCAACTCTGTAGAAATCTTTTGGATTAATCGCTTGACCGATTGTAAATACATTTCGTTTTTTTATCGGGCATGAACCAGAAGTTGATGTCACAATCCCATTCAAGAGGAAGTAGGCACAAGATAAGTATTTTGAGGGATACGCATGCGCATACCAAAGAAAATGAGGCCTTCTTATTATCTTGGCGAATGGGGCTAAAAACAATGCTTGCACTTCTGCCATGTGCGAAAACACAACATCGGCTTGCGCTAATTCAGGAAGAGCTCTCCTATAAAAATTTATGAGATTTGATATTGGGCGGCCAGGAATCCAATTAGATGAAATCACTTTGACATTGCTCGCAGGTTCAAATCTTCCAATTTTACCCGTGACGACGGTAACGTTTTCAAAATACTGTGCGAGAGAATTAACTGCCTCAACCTGATGAGATAAGGAAGGGTTGTCCAAGTCCATGCAGTAATTAACAACTAATAATTTAGACATCACTAACCCAACGCTTAAGCTACCTCTGATAATGACTGATCCTCTATAATACTACCGTGCTAAACATAGAGATCATTTAAAGAGAGTGAAGATACTTGTTACTGGCGCAGCCGGGTTTATTGGCTCAGCCGTCGTACAAAAACTATCACAGCAAGGCGAATCGGTTTGTGCAGTAGATTCGTTCTCTGATTACTACTCTCGGGAATTGAAGGAAAAGAGAGCCGAAAATCTCAGAGAAAATTATGGTCAAGAAGTCATAAAAGTAGAGTTATCTGAAGAAAATCAAGTTCAAAATTTATTTAGAGCCATCAATCCTGAAATTGTCATACATTTAGCCGGTCAAGCTGGCGTAAGACTACCTATGGCGGAAAATTATAAGTACGTTAGAGACAACTTAGTTGCATTCTCAAACGTAGCTACTCAATCGTGCTTAGCAAATGTCTCCTCATTTCTGTACGCCTCGTCATCCAGCGTGTATGGAAACTCCCCTGCTTCCGAACTATCTGAGAGCTTAGGAAACCTTCAACCAATAAGCTTCTATGGTGGCACAAAGCTCGCTAACGAGATTCTAGCAAACTCATTAGTTATCTCATCTAAAACAAAATTTCGAGGTTTGAGATTTTTTACGGTTTATGGCCCTTGGGGCAGACCCGACATGGCATATTTAAAATTAATTGACTCAGGAATAAACAATAAAACCTTCAACCTATTTGGTGATGGTTCTAAGAAAAGAGATTTCACTTTTGTCGACGATGTGGTTTCTAGTGTAATTGAATTATTCCACGAATCAGAAAATAGAGATTCAAAATTTTCTGACGTCGTTAACATAGGAGGGGGTCGTCCAGTTAGCATGAATGCACTAATTGAAATTATTGAAAACCGCTTGGGCTCTAAGATTAATGTTAATTACGCAGAGAACGCAATTGGAGATGTTGCAAACACTATGTCTGATACAAGTTACCTAAAATCATTAACTTCTATCAGAGAGTTCGTCAAAATTGAAGATGGAATTGCTCGAACCGTCGAATGGGCACTCAAAATGAACGCCGAAAATGCTTACCAGCGATGGTTCGACTAGAGTCAAATCCAGGAATTAGCTAAAGCATTCAAACTCACGGTATTGGCACTTCGCAAATTTTCAATAAAGTTCTGGGAGAAGTCGCCGGGAAATACATCATCAAGGAAATTCTCCAACAAAAAAACTGCGTCTTCTGGGTTCTTGTACACTTCGATTACTTTAAGAACTTGATTTGCGAGTAAATCGCTTCCTTGGGATTTTCTTGCACACACGAATGTTTCAGTTGAAAGTGCTTCACGAAGCGTCAATCCGTACCCCTCGGCGGGGGCCGACGAGAGCAGAATTCTTATGTCCCCCCACCTTTTTTCAAGATCGTTACGGCCCAAGTGACCGAAAAAATGGACGTTGATAGTTTTCGGTAAAACTCTAAGTCTCTCTATAAAGTGGTCAAGAAGTGGCCCATCTCCAATTATGAATAAATCAAAATCCTGCCTCCTTAATGAAAGCAAATGCACGATCTCAACCCACTCGTCAATTCCTCGCTCTAAGTGCATTCGACCAATAAATGCAATAACTTTTCCGCATCTCTTTGGTCCTTGTAGAATCGGAATATCTACAGGTACAGCAGAGACAAAAAACTTACTTTCAGATATGTAGAATTCGGCGGAAGTACTTTTTTGTAGATCTGTTGACACAACTCTTATTGAATGACTCTGTTGGAGAGCAAACCGTACAAACATTTTTCTAAGGACAGCTTTTAATTTTGAGTCATCAAGCCTTGTGAGTAAACCATGAATCGATATTTGGATTCTACTTCTTACACGCAAGATTTTTGTCAATAAAAAACATGTAAAGAATCCAACATAGAGATCAGAGGCAATCAAAATTGAAGGTTGAAAACTGGCTTTACGTAATCTAAATCGAGATTTGATTGCAAACAGTAATAAATTGCGTGTAGGATCTGATATTCTTAAAACATCAAGATATAAATAATTTTCTTCCCCGATAAATCTATAATGTTGCGCATCAATGCCACCAAAAACAACTAATTTAGATTCGGCTTCGTTCTTAACCGTGGCAAGATGCTTTCCATACAGATTAAGTCTTGTGAGTAAAGCGTTGATGCCTTCAGCTGTTCTTCCAAGGTCTGGAGAAATGAATACGGGATGCGAATTATTCATGCCTATCGCCGCTCACAATTACTAATTATCGCACTGTAAATTGACGTTTCTGAAAAATTTGCCAAGGTTCTTTTCCGCGCCAGTTCCGAAAAAGTTGAATATTTGTCACCTAATTCTATCGCTCTTCTCAGATTGAGTAACAAATCACTTTTGTTAATTGGTCCACAGAGAAAACCATCTTGGTAATGAGTGATTACATCTGCGGCACCCGTGCGCTCATTAGCGATACAAACTAGGCCGGAGGCGCGTGCTTCAAGTAATGAGTAGGGTGTCCCGGCTTCAAATTCGCTATTAAGTACGAAGAAACGCGCTGACCTGTATATATCTGGTAATTCCCCTTGTTCTGCATTACCAAAAAACGTCGCAGGGTTGCCCAAATTCTGATTTAAGTTTCTCAGCGCTTGCTCTTCTGGTCCCGACCCAACAATTAGAAGTTTCAAGTTTAATTTTGATGCAGCCTGAATTACACCTTCTATCTGCTTGATATCTATCAACCTAGAAACCGTAACAACATCAAATTTCTTGATTTGATTTTTAGTTGGATAAAATTTTTGGGCATCTACTGAATTGAATATAACCTTAATCTTGAGCGGATCAATTTTCCAGCCCAAACAAATTTGATACATAACATTTGAAGGTACGATTACCATTTCAGACCTTTTCAATGAAAGAGAAAACAAATATCTCATCAATCTATATTTCTTTGACAGCCGCGACTGTTGAAATTGATACATGTCAAGATTGGTATCAAAATTTGTTCGAGCTTTTTCCCAAACTATGTCACCAGGAATTTTGACGCAATATTTAACTCGGAAAAGTATTGAAGCAAGAAGAACTTCATAAAAAAGTCCATTTGCTAAAACTATAGAAGCATTTTTTGCAAATTTCCGAATGAGTAGGGCACTCATTAGACACCTAATAAGTAAATTATATTTTCTTGAGACTAGATTTACTTCGACATTACCATCAGTCATACGCTTTGTTTCATTCGGATCCGTCGATATGACATATACTTTTTTGAACTCGGAAGAAGCCCACTTTGAGAAATTCTGGGCGAATTTTGAAGGTCCCCCACTTTCTGGCGGGTAGTTTCCACTCAGAATTACTATGTCTCGACACATGATG
>JACCDK010182022.1_pt1 | contig 13315 bp, 13 predicted proteins | sample 7445871 | NCBI WGS metagenome assembly JACCDK01 (sample SAMN15323436, study PRJNA562643) | freshwater metagenome | isolation source: river surface water | place: USA:Blue River Watershed | collected 2017-08-15 | reverse complement strand
GCTTTAGGGGTTACATCATTAACCCGATCGACATCGCTTCCAAACATACCAACAATTGCGGAACAGGGTCTAAAGGGGTACGAGGCTGTTCTCAGATTCATGGTTATGGGACCAGCCAAACTACCCCAACAGGTTGCTAGCAAATTGCAAAATGACTTTAAAACAGTAATTACAGATTCAACTGTTATTTCTGAATTGAGAAAACAAGGTAATGATGATATTTCGTATAAATCGCCAACAGAAATTGAGACATTAATCCAAGATGATTACCGTAAGTGGGGAAATCTAATTCGAGATCTAAAAATAACATTGGACTCCTAAAATGAGCTCACCAGAGGGGAAAGATTGGAATAAACTGAAACGGAATAAAAAAGATCGTCTTGAGCGTGCTCTTCAAATAACAAATTCTAAATTTGTTGAAATTAATGATCTTGTCAAACTTTTTGAGCTTGTTATAGAGCCGGGGGATAAATTATGCATTGAAGGAAATAATCAAAAACATGCTGATTTTCTTTCCGAGCAGTTAACTCGGGTAGACCCTCAAAAAATTAACAATTTACATATCGTCCAGTCAAATGTGGCGTTAACATCACATTTGGATATCTTTGAGAAGAAAATAGCTAAAAAAATTGATTTCTGCTATTCCGGAGATCAGGGTGTTCGCCTCGCTCGTCTTATAAGAGAAGGTAAGGTAGAAATAGGTGCGATTCATACCTATCTTGAGCTTTACAGTAGATATTTTGTCGATCTTACGCCTAGGGTATCTTTTATAGCTGCCGATAGTGCCGACAAATATGGAAATATTTATACTGGCTTTAATACAGAAGATACGCCAGCAATTGTTGAGGCGACGGCATTTAAGAACGGTCTAATTATTGTTCAGGTAAATAAGATCGTCGATCAAGTTCCAAGAATAGATATACCAAGTGATTGGATTTCATTTATTGTTCAGGCTCCAAGGCCCTACTATATTGAGCCGATCTTTACAAGAGACCCATCGCTGATAACAGAGGTCCAGATATTGATGGCTATGATGGTTATAAAGGGTATTTACCTGCCATATGAAATTAACAGATTAAATCATGGGATTGGATTCGACACTGCTGCTATTGAGCTGATATTACCTACCTTTGCAGAATCACTAGGATTAAAAAATAAGATCTGTCAGTACATGAGTGTTAATCCATGCCCAACATTGATTCCCGCTATTGAGTCTGGATTTATAAAAAATATTCATTGTGCTGGATCCGAGCTTGGTATGGAAAACTACATAACTGAAAGGTCTGATATTTTTTTTAACGGACACGATGGAACAATGAGATCAAATCGTGTTTTTTGTCAACTGGCTGGACATTTCTCAGATTTATTTATCGGTTCAACCCTTCAAATAGACATTGAAGGAAATTCATCAACTGCAACAATGAACAGAATTGCAGGATTTGGAGGTGCTCCAAATTTTGGTTCAGATTCTCGAGCGCGACGTCACTCAAGCACAGGGTGGTTGAAGGCTGGAAACGAATGCGCTAAGGCAGAGTACTCAACTATGCCTCGGGGGAGAAAGTTGGTTGTCCAAATCGCTGAGACATTTAAAGAAAAAATGCAACCAACATTTGTTGAAAAATTGGATGCATGGAAATTGATGGATGACTTCAAATTAGACCTACCGCCGGTGATGGTTTATGGTGATGATATTACTCATTTGGTAACTGAGGAGGGTATTGCTCATTTGCATAAGTGTAGAAATTTAAAAGAAAGAGAGCAGGCAATACGCGGAATAGCTGGATATACACCAGTTGGGTTAGCCAGAGATAAGGAAATAGTTTTTGATTTAATTTCAAGAGGTGTAATACAAAGACCTCAAGAGCTCGAGATTGATCCGCAAATGGCAACAAGAAATTTACTGGCCGCAAGATCAATAAAGGATTTAGTTAAGTGGTCTGATGGGTTATATAGCCCACCCAAACGTTTTAGGAATTGGTAATTATGGAAAAATTAAATTTTGATTTTGGTCCATGGACCATTAATAAAGAGAGTAGCAATAAACGTCCCGTTATAGTTGGTGTTGTAGGATCGGGAAATCTTGAAATATTATTAGAGTCGAAAAATTTAAACGGCAAGACTGAAATAGTTATAGAAACCTCAGTGTCTGGATTTGAAAAAACATGGTCGGCCGTGCTTAAAGATTTTGCTGAACAATATCAATTTTCAAATACCTTAATTTCTATTAATGATGGAGGGGCTACTCCTGCTGTTGTTCAGTTAAGACTATCTCAGGCTGCTCGTCAGTGGGGTGATTTATGAAATTTGAGACCGATTTTGGTTTGCGTGAATCAAATGCTAGACAGCGCATTAATCAAATCTTTGATGATGGATCCTTCGAGGAATTTGTACCCCCATCAAGCAGGACAACGAGTCCGCATTTAAAAAATTTAGGATTGCCAATTGCTTTTGATGATGGACTGGTTATCGGTCAGGGGATGATTGATGGCCTATTAGTCTATTGCGCTTCACAAGAGCCTGGATTTATGGGAGGAGCTGTTGGAGAGGTTCATGGCGCAAAATTGACAGGAATTTTAGAAAGGGCTGCATTAAGGAAGCCCGCAGCAGTTGTACTTATTTTCGATACTGGTGGCGTACGTCTTCACGAGGCAAACGCTGGATTAATTTCTATTTCAGAAATTCAAAGAGCAATGTTTAATGCTCGTAAAGCCGGGGTTCCTCTGATTGTAATTTCCGCTGGTGCCAATGGGATCTATGGCGGAATTGGAATCATCACCAAATGCTGTGATTATTTAATCATAACAGAAGAGGGTCGTTTATCAGTTTCAGGTCCCGAGGTAATTGAATCGCAAAAAGGGGTAGAGGAGTTTGATTCTCGAGATCGAGCTCTAGTTTGGAGAACCATGGGAGGGAAAAATCGTTTTCTAATGAAAGATGCCGAAGCATTCGTAAATGATAGCGCAGTTGAGATTCGTAAAATATTAGTAAATTTTTTTAATAAACCTGTACCCTTAACTTACGAATCTCTAATAAAAGAACACGAGCAACTTAAAGATAGATTAATTAAGTATGGTTTCGCAAATGATGCAGTTGAGATATGGGAAAAAATGGGCATAGAAATGCCAAGCGATATACCCTCACTCGATTATGAGGAATTTATAAAAATAGCAGAAGTGGTTAGAAATCATGAATGACATAGACAAGGTATGCGATCAATTATTTCCTTTGGGCTATGAGATCACAAAAAAAGACGATACAGTTTTTGGTTTCGCAAAAACGAGTAAAAGTAAGGTTGCCTTAATCGGTACCATTAATCAAGCAGCAATAGGCGTTGACTTAGCTTTTGAGTTATCAGACAGAGTGATCCACATAATTCAAAATTATCCCAAGATACCAATCATTATTCTTGTTGATACACAGGGTCAGAAGCTGTCGAAACGAGATGAATTACTTGGAAATGCTAGTTATTTATCTCACTTATCAAAATGCTTTGAGTTAGCAAGAAGCCATGGCCATCAAATAATTAGCATTATTTACAATGAGGCGGTTAGTGGTGGCTATTTAGTATTAGGCTTAATAGCTGACTGCTCATTTGCATTATCTACTGCGCAAATTCGCGTTATGGCATTGCCAGCGATGTCTCGCATCACACTTATTCCCTTAGATAAGCTTAAAGATTTATGTAAATCTTCTCCCATTTTTGCCCCTGGACCAGAAAATTACTATAAATTGGGCGCCATTCAAAAAATTGATGATAAAAATATTTCCCAATCCATCGAAAATATATTAGGAATAAAAATAACTGAAGATAACCGAGCAAAATTAGGCTATGAGCGTGGAGGCCGTACTTTGACGTATTCAATTATTGAGTCAATTATTAATGCTTGATATTGAAGAGATCGAAACTTTTTCATGGCGACATAGGCGAATATGGATAGATCCAAAGTTAGTTTCAAACGCGTCTTTTGTAGACGGGTTATCAAAATACGAGATTGAATATATCTTCAATTGGGTTTCTCAAAACAAGCCCCTAGTAGGAAGATCTCGCATCTCAAATAATTCAATCAATAGTGATTTGATGCCTACTGGATTAATGATTTATTTGCCAAATAATGGCAAAGAACGGGTAAATTTGTGGGTTCGTAAAACTTCAATTCTAAAAGTAGAGGAACCATTGGTTTTAAGGCATGCCTTAGATTTTTTGCCTGAAAAAAACTTTATTGAAATTAAAAATTTCTTGGATAAAACGAAAGATTATCCAATATGTATTCGGGTCTTTGGATCTTTATTTTGGAGCTATGAAGCCAAGCAGAATTATATGAATCCAAATTCAGATTTAGATATCCTAGTTCAATTTAATGATCGTGTTGATTTAATCGATTTAGCTAATTTAATCTGTAATTTGTCTAAAGGAATGAGCATACGTCTAGATGGTGAGTTTGAATTTTCAAATCAAACTTCAATCAGTTGGCGTGAGTTAGTAAGTGGATCTAAAGATTTGTTAGTAAAGTCTGACTTTGGGCCTAGCCTTTGTAGCAAAGAAAGGATTTTAGAAGAGTTTTATGCTCAATATAAATAATAAACCTTCAATTCCTTTTCATGGAATCACTGTATCAAGTGCACTTTCTTATAAAACAAATCTTGTTTATATCAGAAACTGTGCTATCAAATCCCTTTGGTATGAGCTTATAACTTTTCCAAAGCCTGGTTTGGTTAGTTTAGTTGATTCAGGCAGTCATGCCGATATGAACGCAAAAACATTTTATAAAAGTATATTAACTTTGCGCCATTTTTTTTATCGGATAGCAGCGCTAGGGTTAAATAAATCTTCATTTGAGGCACTTCGATTGGAGGGAATTGCTGCAGAAAAAAAGATGCTAGCAAGCACGGGAGGAGTTAATACTCACAGAGGCGCTATTTTTATTTTGGGGATGCTTTCTGCGGCATCTGCCTATCATCATCTATGTCAAAGTATGAATCATAAAACTAGTTTGGGAGCAATTACTAAATTACTATGGCAAGATGAATTGTTAAAACATAAAAGAATATCTGACAGTAATGGGGCAAAAGTAGAATCACTATATAAGTTTGGAGGAGCCCTCGAAGAGGCATGTTCCGGATTTCCATCGGTATATAACGTTGGTCTGCCGGTATATCGAAGTGTTCTTAAAGAAACTTCCAGTTTCTATCTTGCAAGAATCCAGACTTTTTTTGCACTTATGGCCCATATTAATGATACCAACCTCATACATCGTGGTGGATTGAAGGGGTTAAATTACGCGAAGTCTATTGCTGGTGAATTTTTACATACCGGTGGCATATATTCAGATTCTTGGGAGCAGCGTGCAAAACATTTTCATCAGGATTTTATAAAAATGAGATTAAGTCCTGGAGGCAGTGCCGATTTGTTGGGGGCTTGTATTTTTATTCATTTAGTTGAAATCAAATGAATAAATATGCAATTGTTTGCTCTGGACAAGGTTTTCTAGATCCTGGCTTGTTTGATTTTTCCAAAGAATGTATAAACTCAACTTCCATTATTAATAAGTTTTCAGTTAAATTTAACTGGGATATGTTCTCAGCTAAAACTGATAGCCGTTTTGATTTTGGACTGAATCGTTTTTCCCAACCGTTAACAATTCTTACTGCATTAGCGAACTGGGAGGCATTAAAAAATGAACTGCCTACCCCTGCAATAATTGCTGGCTATAGCGCTGGTGAGGTTGCCGCTTGGGGCTGTTCTGGCGCCTTAGATATTGATTTAATAATATCTCTTAGCAAGTTTCGATGCGATGCAATGGATAAATTTTGTCCTACTGATGCGGGTATGTTAGCAGTTAAGGGATTGAAAAAGGATCGATTACTTAATCTCTTGAATGATTTTGATGCCTATATTGCAATTATTAATGAAGCAGATCATTACATAGTTGGAGGACTAAACAAGAGTTTAATTTCTTTAGAAGAGTTTTTTCATAAATCTGGTATTTGGTCTAAAAAATTAATTGTTTCTGTACCATCGCATACCCCATTATTAAAGATGGCAACTACATATCTTCATGAGGAATTAAGCGAATTTGCGGCTAATCATAAGCGCTCTGAAATTCCAATCATTCAGGGACTAAACGGTTTAATTACCAATGACGTTGGTTCTGGTATTGAGTCTTTAATAAATGCTGTCTCGAATCCTGTCAATTGGGAGTCATGCATGCAAACATTAGTTGATTTCGGTGTAAGGGTTGTTCTTGAGTTAGGCCCCGGGAACGCATTATCAAAAATGATATCGGAAGTACATCCTTTATTGTCAACAAGATCAATTTCTGATTTTAGAAGTGTTCAAGGCGTTAAGAGTTGGTTACTACGAGAATTAGAAATTTAATTCTTTATCAGATCCCAATCAGTTGAGTATGGCAACTGAAATTGCCGATAGGAAAAGGTGTTAAGCTCAAAATAAACCAACAACCTTTCCATCAATAAGATCAATTTTGTCTGCTGAGGGAACTTTAGGTAAGCCAGGCATCGTCATGATGTCCCCGCAAACCATTACGATGAATTGCGCTCCTGCGGCAAGTCGCACCTCCCGAATATTAATAACATGATTATTTGGGGCGCCACGCAGCTTCGCATCGGTTGAAAAAGAGCTTTGCGTCTTAGCGACACATACTGGGTAATGACCATAGCCTTGCTCTTGCAAGGTTTGAATCTGCGCCCTAATTTTAGAGTCTGCGGTAACCTCGCTAGCTCGGTAAACTTTCTTAGCAATGTGATTAATCTTATCCCATAAAGAGTCGGTTTCTTCATACACAAACTGCATTTTGGAAGGGGAGTCGCAAAGCTGAACTACTATCTTTGCCAAGTCCTCTGCACCTTTGCCGCCATGTGCCCAATGCGATGCAATCACCACGTTTACACCGAGTTTTTCCATGCGCTTCTTGATTAGATCGATTTCTGCAGGGGTATCGCTTAAGAACTGATTGATGGAGACCACGCAGGGAATTTGATAGACCTGTGTAATGTTCTCTACATGTCGCTCTAAATTAACGAGGCCTTTCTCCAGGGCGGGAAGATTCTCTTTAGTGAGATCAGCGAGCTCCGCATAGCCATGGTATTTCATAGCGCGTACAGTAACCACAATTACTGCAGCGGCGGGACTCAAGCCCGACTTGCGACACTTAATATCGATAAACTTTTCCGCACCAAGATCAGCCCCAAAACCAGCTTCAGTTACCACGTAGTCAGCTAACTTTAGAGCTGCTTGAGTTGCAATCACTGAATTACAGCCATGCGCAATATTGGCAAAGGGGCCGCCGTGCACAAAGGCTGGATTATTTTCAAGGGTCTGTACTAAGTTAGGCGCAAGAGCATCTTTTAGTAAAACAGTCATTGCGCCATGGGCATTAAGATCTTTAGCGAAAATTGGTTTGAGATCGCGCGTATAAGCCACCACAATATTTGATAGACGCTCTTTGAGATCCTCTAAGGAAGTGGCTAGACAAAAGATAGCCATAACTTCTGAGGCCACCACAATATCAAAGCCATCTTCACGGGGGTAGCCATTGCCTGGACCGCCCAAGCCATTAGTAATGTGACGTAAGGCCCGGTCGTTCATATCCACCACGCGCTTCCATTGAATACGCCGACTATCAATACCTAGGGTATTGCCATGAAAGATATGGTTATCAATTAATGCTGCTAGGAGATTATTAGCAAGGGCAATGGCGCTAAAGTCGCCCGTGAAATGTAAATTAATATCTTCCATTGGCACAATCTGTGCATAACCACCGCCTGCAGCACCACCTTTAACGCCAAATACCGGCCCCAATGATGGCTCGCGCAGGCAAATCATGGCTTTCTTGCCAATATGATTGAGAGCATCGCCGAGTCCAACGGTCGTAGTTGTCTTACCTTCACCTGCTGGGGTAGGGTTAATCGCGGTTACTAGAATAAGCTTGCCATCCGGCTTATCTTTGAGAGTTTCTAGGTAGGGTAAGGAAACTTTCGCTTTGTAATGGCCATAGGGCTCTAGGTGCTCATCCGATATACCCAATTTCTCTTTGGCAACCTGTGCAATCCGTTCCATCGATGCTTGCTGGGCTATTTCAATATCGCTTGGCATTTAATCTCCTAATTAAGGGTTAATCCTAGTGTGTAAGCAATCCAAAAGTACTAGCATTCAACTAATATGTTAGTAATATATATCACAATAGTTAGTCACACAAGGAGAATTCAGTGAGTACTTTTTCTAAACCCATGGTGATGACAGAGCGACAGAAAAAGTTTCGCGAGGCCTACGTTGATCAAATTAGCCCCTTCTATAACGGCCTGTTCCATATCGCAGTAATGTATGCAGCAGGAATAGGGGCGATCTATTACTGTGCAAAACAACTCGATAACCCTACTTGGGCATGGTTAACTATTATTCCTGTAGCGATTGCTGGAAACTTTGTGGAGTGGGCAATGCATAAGTACGTGATGCATCGTTTAATTGATGTCTTTGCATTACGAGCTATTTACGATAGACATACTCGTCAGCATCATCAATACTTTACAGATACCGATTACACCATTGACACAGTCAAAGAGCATCGGATTGTCTTTTTCCCATGGCGAGTATTAACAGTTTTAGCAGTATCTGGAACCATATTTGGTTATATCGCCGCACAGATTTTTAATCCAAACGTTGGCTATATCCTTTTTATGACCATGGTAGGCCATTACATTCTTTATGAGACCTTTCATTATTGCTGCCATGTTAAAGAGAATTGGTTTGTGCGAAATATGCCCTTTATTAATACCATTCGTCGCCATCACGCCGCACACCATAATCTTGGCATCATGATGCACAAAAATATGAATCTAACATTTCCAGTAGCAGATTGGATTATGGGTACTAGCGATCTTAAGCGAGGTTTGATTGGTACGTTATTAAACGGTTTTAATCAAGAACATATTGATCCAAAACTAAAACCTATTATTGAAAAATTTCAAAATGGGAAGATTCAAGAAGAGAGGGTTACCCTGGAAGGCCCCATTCTTGACCAACAAGAACAAAAAGCACTTCAGTCATAAGGATCACCATGACCCAAGCCGTACTCTTCGATGTGCTTCCAAAGCCTGGACATGTTGATCAGTATTTTGAGATGGCCGCTCAATTAAAACCTATCGTGCAGCAAAACCCAGGATTTTTATCAGTAGAACGATTTGCAAACCTCCAAAAGCCCGATTGGTACCTTTCTTTCTCGTGCTGGAAAGACGAAGAGTCGTTGGCGCAATGGCGTTGTCAACCTGATCACAATGGCGCACAGGTATGTGGACGGCATCAAGTTTTTAAGGATTACCGCTTGCGGGTCTCATCAACAAAAGAAAAAAATAAGCTTAGCACTTCGTATTCGCGTGAACTTATTTTGCTCCTCATTGGCGGTTATGAGGCTGTCCAGAATGCTCTGCAGCAAGAACCATTACGTAACCAGAAACATAAATCGTATCAAGGGGTGCTAGACCCAAAGCGTGGTTTATCCGTTTGTGAGTTCCCCCCCAACGTATTACCCCATCCGGATCTAATGAATCTAAACGATACGGAGTCGATCGATATCCACTGGTTTGGAGTATTACGCGATTACGGTATGTTTGATCGAGCTGAAGCGCCTACACAGTTTGCATAATGCCTAGTCGAAAAAAATCTAACCTCTCCCTCATGATTGCTAAAGAAGAGGCATCTCTCTCTGATCAGGCCTACAGTCAAATTGAAGAAATGATTGTCACCATGCAATTACCGCCTGACACACCTGTTTCGGAGGCGCAGCTATCTACGTTCTTAGGAATTGGCCGAACCCCTATTCGCGAAGCGATCCAACGCCTTAGTCGGGAGCATTTGGTAACGATTGTTCCCAAGCGCGGAATATTCATATCTGACCTAGATACGCAAAAGCAATTAAGGGTTCTGGAAACCCGTCGTGAACTTGAGCGCTTAATTTGTAAAAAAGCCGCTAAACGAGCTACTCCAGAGGAGCGCAAGGAGTTTGAGCGGCTTGCCAAAGACTTTCGTAAAGCTGCAAAAGATAAAGATGACACTTTATTTCGTAAGGCTGACAAAGAGCTAAATGATTTAACCATCTTAGTGGCGCGTAATGAATTTGCAGCAGCAGCTATGTCACCTTTACATGGCATGTCGAGACGATTTTGGTTTGGAAATTTTCATCAATTTGCCGGTGTCACAGAAATGGCTAATTTACATGCAATATTGGCAACCGCGATTGCCAAAGGCAATGAGGTTGAAGCTGGCAAAGCCTTGGATGCATTGATTGATTGTGTAGAAAATTTAACCCGCAAAACGTTTGCTAATGCGGATTGAAGCGGCAAGAGAAGTGTATTGCAGTAAATCAGTAAAACTTAGTTATTCATAAAAGGGAGACGGATGATGAAGAAGCGCGATTTTTTAAAAACAGGTGGTGCTGTAGCAGCTGCAATGTCATTTCCATTGACAGTACAAGCTCAGGGCGCAAGCTATAACTGGAAGATGGCTACTGGATGGGGTGGTGGCCCTTTGACAGATATTGGGACAAAAGCATTTGCCGATAAATTGGAGCAATACAGCGGTGGACGTTTCAAGATTCAAATCTTTCCAGGCGGCGCACTTGGTAACGCATTGAAAGTTCCTGAAACTGTTAAAAATGGTATTGCTGACCTTGGGCATACCTGGATGGGTTGGGACTGGGGCAAGGATCCTACGACAGTTTTATTTGGCGGTTACGCTGGTTCATTTGACTCTGAGCGTATGTTGCATTGGTTGTATGCTGCTGGCGGAACAGATATGCAAAGAAAATATCGCGATCAAACCGATGAAGTTATTTCTATGCCTTTGTTTATTCGGACAGCAGAAGCATTTTTGCATTCACGCAAGCCTGTGCGAACTTTAAATGATCTAAAGGGATTAAAAATACGAACTGCTGGAGCATGGCTTGAGATGTCGAAAGAGTTGGGTGCTGCGCCAGTGACAACCCCAGCCGCAGACATTTATCCAATGCTTGAACGTGGCGCAATTGATGCCGTGGAGTGGGGTACTCTGTATGAAAACATTCCTATGGGCTTCCATAAGGTTGCTAAGTTTGTCATTTACCCCGGAATTCACCAGCCCTGCGCGCCATTTGAATTGGTAATTAACAAAGGTGTTTGGTCTAAGTTATCTGAGGCTGATAAGAAGTTAATTGAAATGGTTGCCAAATTAACAACTCTTGAAAGTTGGCTAATAGTTGGTCAGGAAGATGCCAAAGCTCTTGAGTTCTATCGCAAAGCAGGCAATACGATTATTGAGTTATCGCCAGAACTTCAATATGCTGCTCGCAAAATGGGATTGGATTGGGCTGCCAAGACCGCCAAAGAAAATAAGTATCCATTCTTTGCGTCCGTCTTTGAAAGCCAACAGCAACTCGACAAGTTGTGGGAGGGTGCTTCAGGTTGGAGAACAGTCAAGACTAGAACTGTTAGTGCTGCACCACCACCTGCTAAAAAGTAGTGAACGAGGGGGTCTAATTCATTAGACCCCTTTTTTTAAAAAATTGACAAATAAGAAAAGCCAAATATGAGCCAAATTGTTAATCGAATTGAGCGAATAACAACGAATATAGGAATTATTGCTTCCCTAACATTAGTTCCATTAATTCTCACCACGACCTATGAGGTGCTAGCGCGTTATATTTTTGACGCGCCCACAATTTGGGCGTATGAAGTGGGCTATATGCTAACTGGAACCCATTTTTTATTAGGAATGGCATACACCCTTCAGCAAGGGCAATTTATTCGGATTGATATTTTTAGTCAGGATATGAGCGCCAAAACAAGAGCATTAATTGATATTTGTGCTTATTCCGTTATTTTGCCGCTAATGGTCTGGTTAACGTATGGATTAACCACTTATTTGATTACTGGATTTATTAAAAATGAACGTACTGGTCAATCAGCAATGAACATGGCAGTTTGGCCATTTCGCGTTGTCTTTTTGATCGCATTTACCTTATTGGCATTACAAGTTTATGCCGAAATATGTAAATCACTCGAAAAATATAAGGCTACCAAAGCATGATCGACATTCTTCCCTTTTTTATGCTACCCGTAGCATTCGTGCTCATGTTTTTGGGCGTTCAAGTAGCCTTTTCTATGATGATCACTGCAGTTCTATTTGGGCTCTTTATATTTGGCGATCGCGTAATTTTTCAGTTCATTGAAAAAATTGAGGATATCTCTTCAAACTTTGTATTCGCAGCTATTCCATTGTTTGTATTTATGGGAGCCATCCTAGAAAAATCTGGAATTGCAGATAAATTATTTGAAGCCATTCATATTTGGACCCGACGTCTACCGGGTGGTTTAGCCCTAGCCACTGTCATTATGTGCATTATTTTTGCAGCATCCAGTGGGGTCATTGGTGCCACTGAGTCTGTCGTTGGATTGTTAACAATCCCAATTATGCTGCGCTACAAATATGATAAAGCCATGATATCGGGCACGATTTGTGCTGGCGGCTCGTTGGGAACTATTATTCCGCCCTCTGTAGTGGCAGTGGTCATGGGCCCATTGGCAAGCGTTTCAGTTGGAGATTTGCTATATGGCATGGTGTTTCCGGGCCTCATTATGGCCGCCTTGTACTTGGTATACATCTTCACTTTATGTCTAATCAAGCCAGAGTTCGGGCCACGCATCCCTCCTGAGCCAGGTGACCCAAGTTTTATGGAGAAGATTTTAATTTCAACAAGAAATCTTGTGCCGCCGTTGTTGATGATTGTGGCAGTCTTGGGATCAATTCTGTTTGGTTTGGCATCTCCCACAGAAGCCGCAGCGATTGGAGCAATTTCTTCAGTATTACTAACCGTTCTTTATAAAAACTTTACCTGGAAAGGTTTGTACGACGCCTTAATTAAAACGGTTTTGATCACTGCAATGATCATGGCAGTTTTACTAGCCGGTTCTTTATTTACTGGGGTCTTTATTGGCGGTGGTGGAATTAATACGGCAAATACATTGATCAATCAAATGCAACTTAGTCCCTGGGTGTTATTGGGGTTGATGATGTTAATTATCTTTATTGCTGGGTTTTTCTTGGATTGGATCTCCATTGTTCTAATTTTTGTTCCGCTTTTTACCCCCTTAATAACAGGCGCAGGATTTGATCCAGTTTGGTTCTGTATTTTGTTCTTGATCATGATTCAAACATCCTACCTAACTCCACCAATGGCTCCGGCGATCTTCTATCTAAGAGCAGTTGCCCCAGAAGAGATCACCATAAAACACATGTATCGAGGTGTGGTGCCATTTATTGCTTTGC
>JACCDK011183874.1_pt1 | contig 13321 bp, 3 predicted proteins | sample 7445871 | NCBI WGS metagenome assembly JACCDK01 (sample SAMN15323436, study PRJNA562643) | freshwater metagenome | isolation source: river surface water | place: USA:Blue River Watershed | collected 2017-08-15 | reverse complement strand
GTTTGCGGCACCGGTGAGAAGGTGACGTTTGGCGCAGGGTTGATGGTAACCGTCACACTAAAGGTAAGTCCTGCACAACCATCACTAGAGGTGGGAGTGACGGTATAGGTTGCAGTAACCGCGTCGGCAGTATTATTGGTCAACACTTGCCCAATGAAGGACTGACCATTGGGTTGAGCTGACCCACCTGTGAATCCCGAACCGGAAGGAGTTGTCCAGGTGTAGGTTGTTCCAGTTGGAATGTTGTTGCCCGATAAAGCCGAATTAGGTGTAACACTGAAAGGATCACCACTGCAAATGGTTGTGGTAAGATCCCCAACAAAGGGTTTTGGGTTAACAGTCACCACCACATCAAAGTCAGCACCTATACAATTCTGATTAGATGTGGGTGTAACAACATAAGTCACTGTGGTGGAAGTAGAGGCCGAGCTAACCAAAGTTCCACTGATGTTGTTTTGCGCAGTCCCCGCAGCCAAACCGCTGGTGATAGCCGAGTTGGTTGGTGCAGACCAAGAATAGGTAGTTCCGGTGGGAACAATGGAAGTGGTTGGAGAAACCGTAAAAGTTTGTCCGCTACAAATGGTAGCCGTGCCTGCTGTTATAACAGGTGTTGGATTTAGATTTATGGTTACATTGAAAGGTGTTCCTTGACAAGATCCAGCAGTTGGTGTTACACTGAAAATAGCAGTTTGACTGGCGCTGGTGGTATTGTTCAACGTCTGCTGAAAATTACTCAATGCATTTCCTGCCGTAGCCCCGCTCATTCCAACTAATGGATTGGGAATGGCCCAGGAGAAAGTTGTCCCAGAAGGCAAAATGGTCGTGGGCTGGTTGTTGGAAAGATTCAATTCTGTTTCTACCCCTCCGCAAGTAGTAAGGGATTGAGCAGGAATAACTGGAGTTGGGTTGACTGTAATTACAACATCAAACGGGCTACCTGGACAGCTGTTGGGCGTGTTGGGAGTAACAGCATAGGTAACGGTTTGTTGCTGATTGGTGACGTTGGTTAATGTCTGTGATATTGAATTGACAGGAGTGGATTGGGCACTGCTTCCATTGATGGTGTTGGCATTGGAAAAAGTAGGAGTACCCCAAGTATATGAAGTTCCAGCAGGCACAACACCATTGGCAGTATTAGCAGGAACGACGTTGAATGCATTGCCAGAACAAATGGTTTGGTTCATGTCATCAATGGCCGGTTTGGGATTAACCGTGATGATATAGGTGGCTGTAGGACCGGGACAAGTAGAACCAGAAATTTGGGCGCTAGCAGAGTAGGTAATGGTAAGTGGCGCATTGGTGGGATTGGTGAGCGCAACACCTGTAATGGTATTTCCATTTCCACTGGTAGTAGCACCCGTTATAGAACCTGGTGTTGCGGTCCAAGAAAACTCAGCCCCAGTTGTGGTTGAACTTAATGTGATGGTGCTAAAAATAGCCTCAGAACAAATGGTTTGCGGCACCGGTGAGAAGGTGACGTTTGGCGCAGGGTTGATGGTAACCGTCACACTAAAGGTAAGTCCTGCACAACCATCACTAGAGGTGGGAGTGACGGTATAAGTGGCAGTGACAGGATCGGACGTAGTATTGGTCAACACTTGCCCAATGAAGGACTGACCATTGGGTTGAGCTGACCCACCTGTGAATCCCGAACCGGAAGGAGTTGTCCAGGTGTAGGTTGTACCAGCTGGAATGTTGTTGCCTGCCAATGTTGGATCTGGGTTAACACTGAAGGGGTCACCACTGCAAATGGTTGTGGTAAGATCCCCAACAAAGGGTTTAGGGTTAACAGTCACCACCACATCAAAGTCAGCACCTATACAATTCTGAGTAGAAGTGGGTGTAACAACATAGGTCACCGTGGTGGAAGTTGAGGCCGAGCTAACCAAAGTTCCACTGATGTTGCTTTGTGCATTGCCCGCAGCCAAACCGCTGGTGATAGCCGAGTTGGTTGGTGCAGACCAAGAATAGGTAGTTCCGGTGGGAACAATGGAAGTGGTTGGAGAAACCGTGAATGTTTGTCCACTGCAAATGGTAGCAGCACCTGATGTAATAGATGGTGTGGGATTCACTGTAACAACCAAATTATAAATACTTGATGGGCAGTTTCCTGGATTGGTATTGGTCGAGATATTGTAAGTGACAGTCTGTGTGGTGTTGGTTGTGTTGGTCAGCACATCTCCAATGGATGTGGCCGTATTAGCGATTGTAGTTTCACCAGTGATACTTGAATTATTGATGGCTAACCAACTGATGGTTCCGTTGTAGCTGGAGGTTAATGATTGATCCACTGCATCGCCAGAACAAATCGTTTTTGTGAGTGAATTGGTGATGGTAGGGGTTGGAATAACAGTAACGGTATAAGTAATATCTGAAGCTAGACAGTTACCTTGAACAGAAGTTGGGGTTATGGTGTAAACTACATCTTGATTGGTGTTATCGGTGTTATTCACCAATGTATTATTGATGATACTGCTGGTTTGAGAATTGGTACTTTCCCCAGTAACATTGGTGTTGTTTACCGCGCTCCAACTGTAGGTCGCAGGGATGTTGGGCGAGAATGTGTAGTTTAAAGTAGAACCTGAACAAACTGACTCTGTTGTTAAATTGGATAGCGTGACATTGGGAATAACTGAAACAGTTACCGTTTGCGGAGATCCGGAACAAGTTCCAGAAGAAGAATTGGGAGTAACGGTGTAGGTTACATTCTGAACGGCACTGGTTGAGTTAGTCAAAACATCGGAGATGGTATTGCTCGTAACACCAGTAGTTGATTCTCCACTTACTTGCGCACTATTTGTTGCCACCCAAGTATAGGTAGAGGCAACATTGGATGTCAATGAGAGAGAGACAGCATTTCCGGAGCAAACATTGACAGCACTTGCGTTGGTCATGCTTGGGGCTGGATTAACGGTTACTGTTAAGGTTTGAGCCACTCCCACACAATTTCCCGTTGTTGAAGTAGGGGTAACGGTATATACTACATTCTGCGCACTGGTGCTATTGCTGATGATGATGTTGTTGATTAATGCGGAGTTTGTCGCGGTTGTGGTTTCTCCCGTTGTATTGGGATTATCGGCCGCTAACCAACTAAAAGAGGAAGCAACATTTGACGTTAAATTGATATTCAGCGGTATTCCTGAACAAATTGTTTCCGTATTCGCGCTGGTGACATTGACCGTCGGTACCACATTAACGGTGACATTTATAGGGGTGCCTGGACAAGAACCAGTTGTAGAAGTTGGCGTGATGGTATAAGTTAAACTCTGCTGGGAAGTGGTTGTATTCGTGAGCACATCGTTAATTGTACTCGAAGTTACCGCGACAGCGCTTTCTCCCGTAACATTGCCATTGCTTGGTGTCGACCAGGAAAAGGATGACGGAACATTGGCTGTGACCGGAATGTTCAGAGGAATGGTATTGCAAGTTGTAACGGGGGAAATGGCATTCACCGTTACTGCAGGAACGACACTGACGGTTAATGTAAATGGAGTTCCTGTACAACTTGGGTTGGATGTGCTGGGTGTAATGGTGTAGATTACATTTTGAATACTGGTTGTGTTATTTGTGAGGGTGTTATTGATGTTGGAGGAGATAACAGCTGTCAAACTTTCTCCGATGACATTGATGTTATCATTGGCCACCCATGAAAAAGAAGCGCCCACATTGGAAGTCAAATTAATATTGAGTGCAGATCCACTGCAGATGGCGGCTGTGCTGTTGTTGGTAACAACGGGAGTGGGGTTGACGGTGACTTGAACGGTCTGTGCATTTCCTACGCAACTTCCCGTAGTGGATGTTGGTGTAACGCTATAGGATACGATAGAGCTAGTGTTGGTAGTATTGTCCAAAGGATTGTTGATGGTACTACTGTTTTGGGCAGTAGTGCTCTCCCCGCTCACGTTTGCGTTGGGAGTAGCAACCCAACTAAAACTAGATCCCACGCTTGCTGTTAAGGCTAAGTTCACAGGAGTATTATCGCAAATGGTAACGCTGCTGGCACTGTTCATCACAGGTGTAGGCAATAATGTCAATGTGATGGTCTGTGTATTACCAACGCAACTGCCAGATGCCGAGGTGGGTGTAACTTGAAAAGTTACCGTTTGATTGGTCAGTGAGTTGTTGGTCAATGTTAGGTTGATGGGATCAGAGGTTTGATTTCCCGATGGTATCCCTGTCACATTATTATTGGATGATGCGGACCAACTGTAAGATGAAGGAATATTAGAAGTCAAATCCAAGTTCATCGTACCCCCAGAACATAAATTCAAGGAGCTCGCATTGGTCATGGTTGGAATGGGATATACCGTTACGGTTTGCGAGCAAGTGCTGGTGCAATTGCCAATGGGTAAATTGGTGACAGGGTCTAAAGGTGTCACCGTAAGTGTAAGGGTGTAGACCAAATCAGATGTTCCACTATTGGTGAGGATGAAACTGGGTTGGGCCAGAGTAGAAGTAGCGAAATTTGGATTGGATGGAGTAGAAACCACCCAACTATAAGCAAGCGGCACGGCAGAACCATTGCACAGCGGGGCGACACTGTTATTGGTTGTATTTACCGTTAGAGGAGAACAACCTGAACTTGGGGTGGCAGTGAAAGAGCAAGTGGGTGGGTCAATGACGCAGATGGTTTTTGTAAGAACAACTGGTGATTCGCAGGCATTTTTTTCTGTCAATTCAACTGAATAGTTACCACTTTGATTGAAGTTTATAGTTAGAGGGTCACTTCCAGAGGTCCATAAATCATAGTATTCAGGAAATAAGTTGTCACTGCCTAAAGTTTGAGCATTGATACTCCATCCTGTACTTGGAAGTATATCCCATATAAAGCTGTGTTCCTGTAAACATTGTGAACCGAGATTAATGGTACCTGGTGAAGATGTATTGTTAGCTATGGCATTTTGATTGACACAAATTATTGATGGCAAATCAAATGAAATTGTTGGAGGGGCTGATGTTCTTATAGGTCCTGCTGATGCAGATGCAGACCCACAGGGATTGACTGCTTGCATTGAAACACCAAAGGCATTGTTTTCAGTGATACTTCCATTAGTAAACGAAAACCCGCATGAAGATTGGTTAAATGTATGTTGGATAGAAGTCGGAATGTTGGATTGATTGAAGTAGAGAGGTGCTGAACCATCAGAAAAGGTAATAGTGTATGTTGTTCCTGGTACATTATTGGAAACACCACTTATAGGAAAAGTTAACTCAAAAGGACTACATCCTTGAGCGTTTGCAGGTAGCTGAATTTGAGGAGACGCAGGCTGATTACCAACAAAAACCTGATAGGTCTGACTAATTGAACAACCAGCTGTCGATGTTATGGTTACCGTCAGTGTGTATAATCCAAGAGCGTACACATGTGGCGCGGTCCAAGTATCAGTTGAATAGTTGTTATCGGCCGTTCCGTCTCCCCAATCAATATTATAGGAATCTGCGAAACTATTGAGTGAAGACGGTATTGCATTTGATATTGAAATAGGACCTGAAGTTTGTCCGGGAAGAGTGCATCGAACTAACCATCCATTATAATTGGGTAGCGTTGAAAATTGGGCTGAGTTTAGAGTAGGAACTAATATACTCGAGGTGGTTGAGGTATTATCACTACACCCATTGCTAGATACAGTTACGGAGTATGTACCGTTTTGTGATCCGCCGGCATTAGCAATCGAAGGGTTTGACTGTGAGGAAGTAAATCCGTTCGGTCCCGTCCATGAGTAACTAACATTTTGTCCGGCGTTGCCGGTAACATTGCTGGTTAAATTCAAAGTTTGCCCCTGACACAAGGGTCCATTGTTTGATGCTGTTACTTCGAGTGAATTCAATACAACGACATTTACGTTATCAGAGGAGTTACATTGTCCTATAGTTGCTGTGACTGTGTAAGTGCCCCCGTTTGTGCTGGTCGCATTGCTAATCGAAGGATTCAAATTCGTCGAGGTAAATCCGTTAGGACCGCTCCAAGAGTAAACTGGCGTCTCACCATTGTTGCCTGAAACACTGGGGTTGAAATTTAGATTATTGTCTCCTGGGCACAGTGTAATATCATTCTGTACAATTGAAAAGTTTTCCAATATTTCAAGGTCAACCTCGTCTGTATTATCTGTATTGCAGCCACCCCCTACGGTTACAGTATATAAACCCTCATCATCGGTGTCCAAATTGTTGATGGTAATGGAAGAGGAAGTACTGGTGAAACCATTGGGCCCTGTCCAACTGTATGTGGGTGAAGTGGGCGGATTTGTCAGTGTCGCAGACAAAGTGAATGAACCTCCTTCACATCCAAAGTTTGAAGATGGTCCAATTTCAACCGTGCACTGCCCCCAAACATTCTGCGCGAAAAATGACGAAACAATATATAATGCAATAACAGATAATAAACGTAGACAATTCTTTGGTGACAACATGATTCTTATAATAGAATACAAATTTACGAAGAGTGAAAATGTTATAGGTAATAAATAATTGTTTTGTTTTTTGAAACAAAATTGAAGTTGTTTCTAACTACATTTGTTTTCCATTGAATACACCATGAAATCCTATTATCTCCTTTCTTTTTTGTTCTTTTCGACGTTCTTAGGTTTCGGGCAATCCCCCAACTCATCTTTTTCTACATCGCTTCCAGTAGAATCGGGTCATTTGAATGTGTGTGTAAATGACCTAGTCGAATTTTATAACACTTCCACAAACACCTCATCGGCATCCACCTATAGTTGGAATTTTGGAGGTGGTGCCTCCCCAGCCAATTCCAATGCATTTTCAAATATTGTCGTTTCTTATTCTCAAGTAGGAAATTTTGTAGCTTCTCTTCAAGTCAATAATAATAATGGGCAACCCGTTTCCATATTCTCTTTAAATATTACCGTTCTGCCCATACCTACCGGCGGTTTATCTCTGGCCAATCAGGGCAATGGGTTCAGTACTTCAACTTATAATGGCATAACTGTTTTTAAAAATTGTACTGCATTGGATTCCACCATTTTTTCTTTTAACGCGACATCTACTATGGGTTCCAGTCAGTTGATTTCATGGGGCGACGGAACAAGTTCAACGGTTGTCAATGCCAACTCATTGAGCCATCAATATGGAATTGGTCAATTCAATTTGACCTACACTTTGACAGCAGCCAACGGATGCGCTCAAACTTATTCCTACATTGTCTTTAATGGATCATCTCCTGTCATAACCGTTTCAGGATCTGGTCAAAATACTTGTGTGCCTTTCCCTTATCCAATTGATATCATTGCCAATGATGTCCCCATTAGTTATTATGTCAGCTACTCGGATCAGACCAATCCGTTATCTTTTACGACAAATAATGACACCACCATCTCACACGTTTTTAATACTAGTTCGTGTGGACAAGATTATTTCTTTTCGTCCTTCCTTCCACCCATTCCTAACGCTTATTCGGCTACCATTGTCGCCCAGAACTTATGTTCCAATAACGGTTTTCCAACAGTTATAACGATTGGCCCCATCACCATTTCTCAAGGAGTAGAGCCATTGATTGAAATGAGTCCCGATTCCCCCGTCTGTTTGAATGAATCGATTGTTTTTGACAATAGTTCCATCAGTGGTCTAAATATTACTGCTGATGGTTGTGATTCATCATACCATTTTTTTTGGAGGATGCAAGAGGGTGCTGGTTATTCCTTGATGAATGGTCAATGGGGTAGTGACAACGGTTTTGCTTTTGATACATTTGATCCATCAGAATGGACCAATGGTTCTGAAAGCATCGAATTGCAATTTCAAACCCCAGGTTTGTATCATCTTCAGTTATTTGTTGGCAGCCCTTGTGGTTTGGATTCAGTTGTAAAGTCATTCGAGATTAAACCTCTGTCATCTGTTGAAATCAATTTAGCCAACCAAACCATATGCAGCGGTAACACGATCCAAGAGGTAATCTTCACTTCAGTTGTGCCGGATTACAATATTTATTGGGAGATAACGGATAGTCAGAATGTTTCTGGATGGCCTCAAAATCAAGGCATGGGATCAAGTCCGTTGTCGATTGCTGATTGGGTTCTAGTCAATAATGGAAGTGAGACGGGATACGTGGACATTAGTGCTAGTGTTGGTTGCACTGTTGTTCCACCCTCAGTTCATCGAATTTTTGTTAATCCACAAGGTAATGTAATGGTGAATCCAACAACTCAAAGTATTTGTAATAACTCCGAAACCGATATTCAAATTTCTTCTAACATCAATGATGCTATATTCATTTGGGAGGCTGATGATACAGGTTCTAGTATTGTAGGAGCATCCGATGGAACAGGTGAAGAGATAACGCAATTGTTGACGAATTCAAGCAATGACTTTGATACCATTTACTACCATGTTGCTATTAGCAATTCAGCTTGTCCTGGACTGGAAGGTCAAGCCATGGTCATTGTTCAACCTGATCTGGTTATTCAAGATTTGACAGACTTGATTTTATGTCCAGAAACGCAGGTCAATGAAATTATCTTTTTCTCCAATATTGACGGGGCGTCGTTTCATTGGGAAAATAGCAATGCAGCTGTTGGATTAAATCAAAGCGGGAACGGAAACATTCCAGTTTGGGTGGCGGAAAATAATGGTCTTAACATAGAATCCGCTGAGGTCACGGTTTTTGGAAGTTTCAACAACTGTCCTGAAGTTTCTGTTGATTTTTCAATTGATGTTTATCCCATCCCCACTTTCTCATATGAACTAAATCCACCATCTGGTTTGGGGTGTATTTCTCCTGTTTCAATTCTAGGAGCGACCAATATTTCCAATCCCAATTGGGCTTGGAATGGTCCGGTAATTTTAAGCGGCAATAATTCCAATGCGCCGCTCGTCAATCAGAGTGGAACCTATGAGGTAGTAATTGTTGACAATATTTCCAATTGTCAATCGCAATTTGAGGTGGAAGTTGAACCACCAAATACAGTTCAATTGGTTATGGTTGAAAAGGAGGATATTTCATGCTGGGGTATAAATGATGGTAGCATAGAAGTCAACGCCGTTGGGGGTGTTGTTCAATTCCAATGGACACCATCAGTATCCAATTCAAACAGCGCGCAAGATTTATCCGCGGGAAGTTACACGATAGAAGCAATCAATGAGGACGGTTGTTTAGATCAATTGAACATTGATATTTTTGAACCTAGTGCTCTTGAGATTTTCCTAGTAGACTCAGCCACCTCACAGTGCGGTGAACAAAATGGATCTTTGGTTGCCAATGCAACAGGTGGAGTACCCGGTTATTCATACCAATGGTCAAACGGAGTTTCATCGATGGAGAATTTATCCATTGATGAGGGTGTTTATTCATTGACGGTTACAGATAACAACAATTGTGAAGTTGAATCTGAGTTTACCATGACATGCGTTGAGTTTCCGGATATCGTTCCTTATCAATTTATCAGTCCCAATAATGATGGACAAAATGACTCTTGGATTCTACTCAACTTGGACGAATATGAAAGGGCTGAGATCTTTATTTTCAATCGTTGGGGGAGCTTGGTTTATCAAAGTGATAATTATCAAAATGATTGGAAGGGAACATGCAATACTTGTTCAAATTCAGAGGAAGTACTTCCAAGTGCGACGTATTATTATAAAATAGTGACCAATAAAAAGTCGAAGCCTGATTTTACAGGTTTCATAGAAATACAGCCATGAGAAAGCTATTGATATTGATTACCTTCTTTATTTTATCCCATGCTCAATGGGCCCAGCAGCGTATGAATTCATCTTTGTTTTCTGCTCAAGTGCCCATGACACAACCGGGTTGGATGGGTACAAGACAACAAACCGAGATACTAGTTGGTACCCGAAAACAATGGTTGGGTTGGAATGGCGCCCCCCAAACCCAATATTTAAGCATTAGCAGCAGTTTGCTCAATAACAAATTGGGTTTGGGTATCAATCTGTCTAAGGATAAGACGGGGGCAAGGAACACCAATGAGGGATCATTGGTGTTGAATTACATTACCCCTATCAATCATGATGGATGGTATTGGAGTTCAGGGATATCGGTTGGATACAATCGATATTCTTTCAACAGTTCAGATTTGAGAGTGGCGGATTATGTGGACAACAATTTAAATGATTATCAATCAAGCCCGGTTTTCTCATTTGGTTTTGGCACCTCTTTGAAAATGAAAAATTGGCAAGTGGGTTTATATAACAATCGTTTAAACAACTATTTGAATTCAGCGGTTGAGACAGCGAATTATCAGTTGATCAATCAATGGAGTATTTTCTCTTCGTATTCCTTTGAAATTAATTCGATTCTGCATCTCAATTCTGCGGTTCATTTGAGCGCGGTCAATGCCGGTAGGTCCAACGCAGAGATAAATGGCATTCTGGTGTATCAAGATTTTATGGGAATAGGCCTGGCTTATCGTTACCATGAAAGCATTGGAATCCCTGTTCAGATTAGAGTTGCCGAGCAAATTCAATTGCTTTACGCCTATGACTTCCCCATTCAGCAAATGATCAATAGTCAATCAGGAACACATGAAATTGCGATTAATGTTCAAATCAAATCAAAACCCAAGGCTGTTCTCAATCCAAGATTTTTTTAGTATGAAATATGTATTGTTTTTGATTGGATTATTCAGTATGCCGCTTGTGGTTGATTCGCAAAATCTTCGAATCAATACCGCAAAACAGTTGGAGCAGAAGTTACAGTTTTCAAATGCTTTAAAAATTTGGAATGATCTCAGCTCTGATCATAACAATGCACGAGCCCTTTCGCAAGAAGATTGGAGAAGTGCATTTACATGTGCTTATTATTCTGAGCAATACCGCACGGCAGTAAATTTCTCCACGCATTTGAGCTTTAAGCAAATTCATCAAAATGGATTATCGGAGCTTTATTTGTCATCCATTATTAGAACGGGATTGCAGGATTCCATTTCACCATATTTTTTAGATTCACTGGCTCATTATAAGGGTGATTTAAAATGGAAAATGATTCAAGAAGAGAGATTTCAGTTTGCCAAATCTCGTCCCAGCAGCAGTCGACTTTACGAGGTGTCACTATTGAGGGAAAGTGTCAACCATGAGGAGTTTGGATTGTTCCCATTATCAAATGGGGAGTTTTATTTCATTAGTGATCAATATGATGATTTTATAACGCACAGAAAGGATGGACGATCTGGAAACAATTACTACAGCATTGTTAAAGCCACTTCAAAAGATTTGAGTGATGCCAAGCGGTGGACAGAAATTCCTTTCAATCATTTTCATGTAGGCCCTGTCTCACTGACACCAAGTGGATCTAAAATTTTTGTTACAGTCAATGATGATGAAAAGAATAAAGGAGAAAAACTAAAAGTGCACACTTTGGATTTACTTGCGTTTTATAAGACAGAATCTGGTTGGAAATCGATTGAATTGCCCTTTAATTCAAGCTCCTATTCAACGGGGCACGGTGTAATTGATACATTGGGTAATCTTATTTTTACTTCTGATATGCCAGGCGGATATGGAGGAGCGGATCTTTATATGGCTAAATATAGCAATGGGAATTGGATAGATCCGGTGAACTTGGGTCCCTCCATCAATACGCCCGGTAATGAATTGTTTCCATTCATCAGTGCCAAAGGTATTTTATACTTTTCCTCCGATGGATGGCAAGGTCTCGGGGGACTGGATGTATACTCTTGGAATAATGGTGATTTGACTCCAAACAACCTTATGGCGCCAATTAATTCAAACTCAGATGATTTTTCAATTTGGTTGGATGAAGACACGGGCAGTGGTTACTTTTCTTCCAATCGGATTAACTCCAAAGATCAGTTGTACCAGTTCAAATTTGAACCTTTTCATGTCAAGTTTAGGATTCATGCTCAATTGTGTGACAATGTACCAGTGGTTAATGATTCAATTTTCATCAAAGACTTGAACAATGGATTTATTCATCCATTGGTGACCAATTCCATGGGATATTGTTTCTTTAATGGTGCTGAAAATGGTGCATATGAATTTTCAATGAAGGCCAAATCCAATGTTTCCGGCGCGTCTAGATCTTTTTTCGTCAGTGAGCCGGGTGAGTTTAACATTGAGTTGCAACCATTGTTGGACGATCAAGTTGTGCATTTTAAAGTGGTCAATAACAAAGGAATGCCCATTCAAGGGGCAATGGTAGAGGTTTTTAGAAAGGTTTCAAAAAAGAATAAAAAGAAATTTTTGACGGATAAGAAAGGGCAATTAATGTTGAGTCGGTCAGATATTTCTGGGGTTGATTCTATCAAAGTAAGTTTCTTCAATCATAGTGATTTTACCTGGCGAGACATTTCAGAAAAGTTTTGCGTAGATACGGTGAAGATAGATGTCGTGTTAATTAAAAATCAAGAGCGTGATTTAATCAATCTAGATCTAATCTTATATGACTATGATAAGTTTAATCTTCGTCAAATAAGCAAAGTGGAGTTAGACAAATTGGTGGGATATATGAAAAAGCATCCTGGTATGAAAGTGGAGTTATCCTCTCATACAGATTCTAGAGGAACCGCAGAATACAATGAGCGATTATCACAAAATCGTTCCAATAGTTGTGTCAATTATATCATTAGCAAGGGAATTAGTTCAGAGTTGATTATCGCCAAAGGATATGGAGAATATCGTCTGAAAAATCGCTGCGCTGATGGGGTGGATTGCTCGGAAGAAGAACACCAACAAAACCGAAGAACGGAGCTTCATATTTTGCTAAACGAAGTGGAAGATTAATATTCAGTGCTAATTTCAGTATTCATTAATTGTCATTTCTGACAACATTTTTTCTTTAATACAATAAAGATGGAATGTTTGCGTATCTCATATTAGTAATGACACATATGTTGAATGCAAAAAAATAAGCCCATGAAAAATAATCTTCTTTTCCTTGTTTTGATTTTGTTTTTCTTCAGCTGCGCTCAACAAAAGGGATTCAATTACGCTGCTCATCACAAAATGAACAAAAGACTTTCACTGGTGCATCATGTAAGACATGGCGGCAAGGATATGTTGGAGAGCCATTGTAGACTCTATAAGAATGGACCCTCTTTTTATCGTTTTCGAAATTTGTTGAAGAGGAAAAAACATGGCCCAGTAAAACCACAACCTTGCTTTGTTCAGTAACCCCATACCCCGGATAGTAGTGGAAAGCCTTTTTGCAAAGCAAAAAGCTTGAAACGGATAGCCGGATAAGGTCCGAGAAAATATTTGCCCAATGAAAAAGCCCCGGGATAATCCCAGGGCTTTTCTGTGACACCGTAGGGAGTCGAACCCCAAACCTTCTGATCCGTAGTCAGATGCTCTATCCAGTTGAGCTACGGTGCCATCGCGTAATGCGGGT
>JACCDK010593990.1_pt1 | contig 13328 bp, 10 predicted proteins | sample 7445871 | NCBI WGS metagenome assembly JACCDK01 (sample SAMN15323436, study PRJNA562643) | freshwater metagenome | isolation source: river surface water | place: USA:Blue River Watershed | collected 2017-08-15 | reverse complement strand
CAACGTCATCGTTACCTGTTAATGCAAGAAGTGAACAAGGTCGTTTCGCAATTTGATGCCATTATTTGCCCATCACGCGGAGGCGGAAATCAATCAGCGATCACGAATTTAACAGGCCATCCGGTCGTTTGCGTACCTACGGGATTGGATGCGAAAAGTGGTTTACCAACCGGTATTTCATTCGTAGGAAAATTATACGATGAAGGGACTTTGTTGCGAATCGCACAATTTTACCAGGATCATACAGGGCACGAAGAGGTGCATCCTAAGCCGTTTTTAAATTAAAAAAAGGACACCTCTTTCGAAATGTCCTTTTTTAATGGAGTAGCCCCGGAAGGAATCGAACCTTTTCTCTGAGTTGCCCATTTTTACTCTTAATTGCACAAAATTCGACTATTTTAGTTATTTTTTATGTGTATTTGAATGAAAATATACGTAAATGAATGAGGCTATTGTTGTACCTATGTTGTACCTTTGGGGGTAATCTGAATATATGTCAAGCGTATCTATTGTTTTAAAGCGAGAAAAGCATAAGCCCAATGGTGAATGCCCTTTGTTTATTAGGTTAACTAAAAACAGAACCTCAGCATTCATTTCACTAGATATCTGGGTAAAGGAAGAAATGTGGGATGAAAAAAATAAGCGTCTTAAAAGCAAATTCCCAAATTCTGCAAGGGCAAATAATCACCTAGCTACGATGTTTTCGAAGGCGCAATCAAAGATGTTGGAACTGAGTGATCCATCGATTCCAATTAGTGAGGTGAAGCAATCTCTAGTTTCTAAAAGATCAGATAGTTTTCTTGATTATTTTCAAGGTTATTTAGACGGATTGGATTCAGTCGAACATTATAATACGCATAGGAAATCCGTTTCAATGTTAAATAAACTGAAGTTTTTTTTGAAAGGAAAATCATTGCCTTTTGGAGGATTGACTGTAGAATTTATAAAGACGTATGTGAAGCATTTACAGGCAATCGGCAATGCAAACAATACTATACATTCCAATCTTAAAGTATTTAAAATGCTTTGTAATAAAGCTGTTAAGGAAGGAGTAATAGAGATGCAAAATAACCCATTCACTAAATATTCATTTAAATGGGAAAATGTAGAAAAAGTTTTTTTAACAGAAGATGAAATTCTTGCAATGCAAAAGGTAGGTGTTAAAAGGGGGTCTCTCATGGAGGTGCATCAAGATATGTTTGTGTTTGCTAGTTTTACAGGTGGAATACGCGTTTCTGATCTTTTAACATTGCGATGGGAGGATTTTGATGGAATCAACCTAAGTTTGTTTGTTCAAAAGACGAAATCCCATTTATCAATAAAAGTTCCTAATATCGCTTTAGAGATTTTATCAAAGTACAGAAAAGGTAATCAATCGACAGGCTTTATTTTTCCGGTATTGGATGAAGCATTAAATTCTGCTCCCAATAATGTATTAAAACAACAAATATCTGCAAAAACAGCTTTAATCAATAGAAACTTAAAAATCATTACGGCAAAAGCAAATATTTCAAAACGTGTAACAGCGCATACTTCACGACATACCTTTGGAACGTTAGCATTGAAAAAAGGAATGAACATCGCGCACGTAAGCAAATTAATGTCCCATTCTAATCTTTCCACGACAATGATCTATGCTAAGATCGTTAACAAGGATTTAGATGATGCAATGGAAGTGTTTAACTAATCAGCAATGGGGATAAAATTAGATAACTATATTAGCGAGACGCTATGTGATATTGGATTAGATTGGTGGAAAGGGAAAAATGAAGAGTTCATGAGCCTACCTTATCTCTCTTCAGATAAATCATTTGTTGAATTTAATGGAGAGATTGAGGAGTTACATCTAGGACAGGATAGCACAATATCGAAAATCAACGTAAAATTTGATTTTGATGCGTATGTATTTTGCTCTGAAAAATGTGTTGAAGACCTAGATACAGCTTTACAATTAACTAATACAGGCTCTTTTGATGATGAACAGTTTGGTGCATTATCTGGTTTGAATGAAGTCAAAAGAAAAATCATAAAAGCAATAACGAAAATTGCGGATAAGTTACCTCCATCATTTGATTTTAAGGTGTTTATTGATAGGACATTAGCTCTAATTAAAGATGAATTAGATGAAAATTCAGGTTTAGTCGATGATGAATTATATAGCAAAACGTTAGTTCGGTTTTATAAGGAGTTAGAGAATGAAATTTTCTCAAAATATAAATATGAATATGACGCAGGCCAAAGCTCGTCTCCTCCTAATTATGATCGTTTTCCTCTTAAATTAAATATTGAACAGCTTTCCGCATTAGCAACGTATTTAAGTTCAGTGTCTGGATTAACAAAGAATCAGAGATTAGATCTCTTTAGCCACTTTTCAAACGTATTTGAAATTTGGGATAAGAAAAAACCCAAGCAAGTCGAATTAAAGCAAATTCACGCCTCCCATCGTAAAATTAAAATGAAAAAGCATGAGGGTGCTGGGTTAAAGGAGATACTTAATAAAACGGACGAATTAATTGATGCAATTAATGCAGGAAAAATTAATGACTTCCTAGACTTCGATTAATAAAATTCCTAATTCTTTCTGAAATTAACTAGAACACAATTCTGTTCTAGTCTACTCACTCATTTACAGGTATTTACACTTGTATGCTCCATACTTTTGTGTCGTTCATTCAGCGAATGGAAATGACTAAAGGTTAGGTGTGGCCTCCTGCGGTTATTTCAACACACCCATTCGATTTATGGACTTCCACGGAAAATCCGTTGGAACGTTTGTTAAACTAAAATTTTCCAACAAATGAAAATTTCTAATGCAAGGCTCGCAGAAATAAGTCGAGCAAATCTAAGTTCGGAGGTGGTTGAACCAATCTATAATACCGAACAATTAATGGAGCTCTTGAAAGTGTCTCGAAAGACGCTCCAAAAATGGAGAGATACAGGAGTGATTATCTTCAGTCAAATTGGTTCAAAATGTTATTATCGGCACAGCGATGTAATTGCGATGCTTAATTTTTTCAAAATAAATAATTAAAATTATGAGAGAGTCCACTATTCAATGGACGGATGCAACCGTCAATTTCTGGATTGCATGCCAAAAGGTTTCTGTCGAATGTTTACATTGTTATATGATGCGCCAAGAAGCACGTTATGGACGTGACGGAACAAAGGTACGCAAGACAGGTAAAGTAACGTTTAATGCTGCATTGAAATGGAAAGAACCTAAACGGATCTTCACGTGTTCCATGTCAGACTTTTTTATACAAGATGCTGACGAATGGCGTATAGAAGCGTGGGATATTATACGCAAAACCCCACATCACACCTGGTTGATTCTTACAAAGAGACCTGAGCGGATTAAGCAATGTCTACCAGATGACTGGGGAGATGGTTATCCTAACGTGTGGTTAGGAGTCACTGCTGGGGTTCAAAGCTCATTTAAGCGAGCAGAGGATTTAGCTAAAATTCCAGCTGCAGTAAGGTTCATCTCAGCAGAACCTCTTTTGGAGGAAATGGATTTCCTAGTTAAAAATGCAGAAGGGGAACGAATCATTGATGCTTTTCAATGGGTTATCCTTGGAGGTGAATCAGGAAATGATACAGGTAAATTCCGTTACAGACCATCTCAAATTGAATGGTATGAGAAGGCTATCAAAGATTTAAAAACGCAAACTGATGCTGCCGTATTCATGAAACAACTCGGGACACATTTGTCCAAAGAGCTCCAATTCAAGAAAGATCGCCACGGTGGTGAGATTGAAAATTGGCCAGAACATTTGCAGATTCGCGAATTCCCTGATTAACAATTTGAGCCCTCTAGGAAGGATTATCCTAGGGGGCTTTATTTAACTTTTAGAACCATGATTAACAAACACGGCATATACTTTTGGGTGATACCCTCAGGGTTATCCATTCCTACATTATTAGAGCAACATCCACCTGCTTTCAAAAAGAAGGTTAAAATCGATGTATTTTATTACATCATAGATTTAATCACGGCGCGAAGCTACAAATCAACATCTGAACAATTTGAAGGCTTTGTAAACATTAATTCTGCCTATTTTCGAAATTTCCACCATGATTACAAGGAGTATATCGAATATCTTAAAATCCATGGAATAATTGATACGGATTATTACATCCCTGAAGAGAAATCATACGGATATTGCATCAACCTAGGAATGATTGATTTCGAATGTCCTTTCCAAGAGATCCCAATTAAGGATAATGTCATTAGGGCAAAAATTGAATCTGACCAATTCTACAAAGTGATTTTTTCTCCTGGTGCAACCAATTATTCTTATTTGGGTAAATGGTTTAATCCTTTATTAAAGATTGAAGCAAAACGCGCGCGAAAGATCCTAAAGAAAATGTACGCTGAAGTAGAGGCAAATAAAGAGAATTACAAACCTAAGGAATTAACAAAAGCCAAAAGCAAACTCCTAAAGAACCTTGGTGTTGTTGAAGAACTTGAAGCGCAGCATTTCTATTGCGACGTGGATAATAACATCGGAAGGTTTCACAGTAACTTGACCAACCTAAAAAAGGAGCTTAGGTCATGCATTACGTATGATGGCCAAAAACTAGTGAATATAGACGTTAGGAACTCGCAACCATTCCTGAGCACATGTCTTTTAAGAGCCGAATTTTGGACCTATGGACACCATGGATTAAACATTTACAAGATACCTAGTGCTATGAACATCATTGCTGGTTATAAAATACCTAAACAAGACATCAAAATACATGGTATACAAGCATATGAACATGTTGATGAATTGATGGACAGCATAAAACAATATACTATGTGTGTAACTTTTTTGTTAAAATCGTTGAATAAAGACAGTATGGAGTATATTTCATTTGCAAAATCTTCCCTTTTTTACAAAAAAGTATTTAGGAAAATCTATCCTGGTAAACCGTTTGACAAGCGAAAGGTAAAAAGTAGCTTCTTTCAGTACATTTATTCTTCTAATGAGCAGGATTATTGGGATGAGAAAAAGCTTATCAGCAAGGCATTCCCTTCCGTAACGCGCTTATTTGAATTTCTAAAGAAGGAAGATTACGTGCTATTGTCACACATTATGCAGCGTTTAGAGAGCACTTTAATCATTGAAGTGGTTGCAAAGAGAATCACAGCAGAGAAGCCTAGTTTGCCATTCTTTACTGTTCATGATAGCATAGCAACAATTCCCTCAGAAGTGGATTATGTAAGGCACGTGATCAGAGAAGAGTTCAATAATTACCTAGGGATTGTGCCCAAATTGGGTCTTGAAAAATGGGAATAAATTAGTGTTTTGGTGGCGAACTGGCGGAGTGGCCAACTAGTTTGCAGATTCGGGAATTTCCGCAGTAGTTTATTATTGAAAATGGAGGGGCTGATGTCCCTCCATTCATTTTAAGCGAAATATCAATGAAATTAAACAAAAAACCCTCTAGTAATTTACTAGGGGTTTGTGTAACATTGGTCTAAACTTTAAATGAGTTGTTAATATTTCTTCAATTTCTTACCTGTCCTAAGAATTGTGAGGCAGTTATATATTGTATTGTAAACGGTTTGTCGAGCTAAGTTATGTTCTTCCATAATTTCTTCTGGAGACTTCTCATTTATGAATCTTTCGGTGAACAAAAACCGCTGTCTTTTAGTAAGGAGATCTAATCTTTTATTATAAATTTCATCTTTATTAAATTGTATTTCGTCCTTAATAATTGTTGTTATGTAGTTCTCTTCCTCTTGAAACTCTTTACCTTCTAATTCGTTAGAGACAGGAATTTTATGGAATTTCAATTCCTTTTTCTTTACTTTAATCAAATTGTTTTTTAGACTTCTCTTTAGGTAATGATCTAAAACAACATCATCATGCAAGCGCTCCCTTGCTTTCCATATGGACATGAATATGTCCTGATAGGCATCTTTAATATCATCCTCATTGTTAGGAAAGTTAGAGCGCCCATACTGTATAATTCTCTTGTAATGATGTTGATATAAGATTTGAAACGCACTATTATCGCCGCGTTTAAATTGTTGAATGTAGAATGATTCTTGCGCAGCAGTCATATGTTTGGTGGTAGGTAATTGTAAATCAACATGCCAAAATTAGACGTTACAGGAAGGTGAAATTTACCAAATCTTAGCAAATTGTAATGATATATTATTAATATAGCATTACATTCAGTAAATATCATTCAATATGAAGCCTATATTTAAGAAAGTAGAATCTCAGTCAGAGGAAGCTTTCGTTGCAAAAATCGACCAATTTTCACAGTTTTATAATAAATGGCACTTTCATCCAGAGTTAGAATTAACACATATTGTTAAGGGAAGAGGAACGCGATTTATAGGCGATCACATAGAATATTTTGAGGATGGCGATTTGATATTGGTAGGTTCTGATTTACCTCATGTTTGGAAAAATCAGAATGATGATTCTGAGTTAGCGGTTGCGCAAGTGGTTCAATTCTTACCTAGCTTTTTAGGGAACGATATGCTGAGAAAGATTGAATTCAAGAACGTTCAAAATTTAATAACACAATCTTCGTATGGACTAAAAATTGTTGGCATTACCAAAGACCAGGTTTTGGTTTATTTAGACGTTCTCTTTAATGCTAATAACTCATTAGATCGGTTAATTACATTGATTAGAATATTAGATCTGTTAGGTACTTCTTCGGATCTCATACCTATGTCTAAAAGTTTGTTTATGGTAAAAGTTGATAAGCAAAATGTAGATCGCTTAAATCAGGTCATCGATTATACAATTACAAATTTTGCAGCTAGAATTACCCTGGAAGACATTGCCTCATTATCAAATATGTCTGTATCAAATTTTTGTAAATACTTCAAAGGACGAATGAAGAAGACTTATGTTCAATATCTAACGGAAGTCCGAATTGGAATGTCTTGTAAATTATTAATCGAAAATAAGTTATCGGTTCATCAAATTGCCTTTGAATCAGGCTTTGTAAATATGTCTAATTTTAATCGGGCGTTTAAATTAACGAAACAAATGACTCCTCTTTCCTATCGAAAATCATTCCATTTAGAATAATCATTTTTGAAATTCAGAAAAATTGATATTTATTTATGCATTTGTCTGATTTATTAATAATATATCATTGGTTTTTAATAAAATTTCAATATCCGCTGTATTGATTGCCTCCTAATTTTGTGATGAAAGTTAGCCATTACGGTTATACCATTCGTTGTATATATCACAAATAACATAATGTCATCTAAGAATTCTACATTTAATCAGTTATTCAGCATTCCTGTAATTGTTGCTGCATTAGGATATTTTGTAGATATATATGATTTGCTTCTTTTTGGTATCGTAAGAATCCCTAGTTTAAAAGATTTGGGGTTGAGCGAAGCTGATGTTTCCACAGTTGGAGCCAGTATTCTTAATTGGCAAATGACAGGCCTTTTGCTCGGAGGAATACTTTGGGGAGTATTAGGAGATAAAAAAGGACGTTTATCAGTTCTATTTGGTTCAATCTTGACTTACTCTTTAGCCAATATTGCTTGCGGATTTGTGAACAATCCGGAAATGTATAAACTTATTCGTTTTGTTGCAGGAATTGGTTTGGCAGGTGAGTTAGGGGCTGGAATAACTTTAGTTTCTGAGAGTTTGCCAAAACATCTACGTGCTATTGGAACATCTTTGGTAGCAGGAATTGGCCTATTAGGTGCTGTTTTTGCCTATTTTACTGTTGAAATATTTGAATGGAGGACTTCTTATTTCATTGGCGGAGGTATGGGTATATCCTTATTGCTGTTAAGAATTGGAGTTTTTGAATCCGGAACTTTTGAAGCAATTAAAGTGCAAAAACATGTACAAAGAGGTGATTTCTTTTCTTTTTTTACTAACAAAAATCGGCTTAAGAAATATCTCAAATGTATCGCTATCGGTTTACCCACCTGGTTTGTCATTGGTATACTAACAACTTTTAGTAATGAATTTGGTAAAGCGTTAGGTATTCTAGACGTCAAACCCGGTTTGTCAATTATGTGGTGTTACGTTGGTTTGTCGATAGGTGATTTGTTGAGTGGAGTTCTTAGCCATATTTTATACTCACGCAAAAAGGCTGTAGGCATCATGATGGTTTTTGCGTTATTTTTTGCAATTCTTTATCTCTTTAGTGGACTTAAAACATCAACTCAACTTTATGGTGGATGCTTGCTAATGGGAATAGGAATCGGCTATTGGGCTATGTTTGTCACGATTGGAGCTGAGCAGTTTGGCACTAATTTACGTGCAACGGCTGCAACTACAATTCCTAATATGGTTCGAGGTACAGTTGTGATTATGACTATGTTATACGGAAATCTTAAACCAGGTATTGGGGTTATTTATTCAGGTTCAATTGTTGGATTAATTTGTTTCATATTTGGCGGTATAGCTATTTATACGATCGAAGAAACCCATGGTAGAGATTTGAATTTTATTGAGAATTAAAAATAAATAAACAATACATTACAAATTTTAACCTATTAAGAAAATGAAAAAATACATCACAAGTCTACTCCTATTGATGTTTTCCCTTAGTGCCAACTCGCAAAATGTTGATGCTAAAGTATTAACGGAAGAAAATAATCCAAAAATGATGTGGTGGAAAGATGCAAAATTTGGCATGTTTATTCACTGGGGTATTTATGCTGTTCCAGCTGGTAAATGGGAAAATACAACTACTTATGGAGAATGGATTATGCATACGGCAAAAATACCAAGAACAACTTACTCCGCTTTGGCTAAAGAATTTAATCCAACAAAATTTAATGCTGAGGAATGGGTAAAATTAGCTAAATCTGCTGGTCAAAAATATATAGTAATTACGAGCAAGCACCATGATGGATTTGCAATGTTTGGCACTAAAGCATCCCCTTACAATATCGTTGATGCAACGCCTTTTAAACGTGATATACTAAAGGAATTAGCAGACGCTTGCAGAAAACATGACATGAAACTCGGGTTCTATTATTCTCAAGCCCAAGACTGGTATCACCCTGGCGGAGCTGTCTCGGGAAATAAGGAGTGGGATAGCTCTCATGTAGGTGATATGGATAAATATATAGATGAAATCGCTTTACCACAAGTAAAAGAAATATTATCCAATTATGGTGATGTCGCTGTATTATGGTGGGATACTCCTACAAATATGACTAAGAGTATGACTCAAAAACTGGCAAATGTTGTAAAACAATATCCGCAATTAATCACAAATAATCGATTAGGAGCAGGTATGGGTGGTGATTTAGAAACACCTGAACAATTTATACCTGCAACTGGATTTCCTGGTAGAAATTGGGAAGTATGTATGACCATGAATGGCCACTGGGGATTTAACGCTTGGGATGATCGCTGGAAATCAACTAAAGAATTAACGCAAAAGCTTGTTGATATCGTAAGTAAGGGAGGTAATTTCTTGCTTAATGTGGGCCCAAATGCAGAAGGTATCATTCCTGTAGTGTGTCAACAAAACCTATTAGAAATTGGCGAATGGTTACAATTAAATGGAGAGTCTATTTATGGTACAAGTGCAAGTCCTTTTCATTTTTTATCTTGGGGTAGGGCAACTAGAAAAGGTCAGGTAATTTATCTTCATGTATTTGACTGGCCTAAAAATGGTAAGCTTGATGTACCTATAGGCAATAAATTAAAAAAGGCTTATTTATTGGCGGATCCGAAGAAAAATTTAAAAATAATCGCGTCCAAAAATAGCAATCAATTACAATTGCCATCTTATGCTCCAGACAAAATCAGTTCTGTCATCGCTATTGAATTTGAAGGAGAACCTCAGGTATCTCCATTACCAACAGCAGGTAAAACATTTATGGCAAGTTCTACTGATAGCTTAACGAAGATTAGCAGCTTAAATGATGGTAATCCAAATTCAAATTGGCGAGCAAAAAAAGGATCAACTACAGCAAGTTTGGAAGTTGATTTAGGGGAAATACTTTCTATTAATGCATTTTCATTAGTTGAACCATGGCATCCTTGGTCGGGAGTTAAGCAACCATATAGTTTACAATTTTGGGACGGAAAGAATTGGAAAACTATAATTTCAAAAACCTCTGAAGGTACGGGTGTAACTGAACAATTTGAATCGATTAAAGCCAGAAAATTCAGGTTATTGCTAGAAAATCAAAAAGAAGCACCGGCACTTGGAGAATTTGTTCTATTTCGATCGGAATAATTTAACATTTGAAAATGTGGATTGAGGAGTTGAGAAAGGCTAAATCCAGATTATAATTGAAGAACTAGAAAGTAATAGTTGCATTCTAACCTTGTTTAACTTCTTGTATTAAATTTATGAAAGCTTCAGTTTTTCAAATTGGCTTATTTATTATTCTGATTGTTTGCAATAATCTGATTGGTCAAAAATTTGAATTAAATCAGTACAATTTAGCCTGGAATACACAAAGTAAAAATTCTTCGGAATCAATGCCTTGCGGTGGCGGAGACATTGGTTTAAATGTATGGACAGAAAATGGAGAAATTCTATTTTATATGTCAAGAAGTGGAGCATTTGACGAAAACAATGTATTCCCAAAATTTGGAAGAATTCGATTAAAATTATCTCCAAACCCCTTTGATGGCACTGAATTTCGACAAGAGTTGAAACTAAAAGAAGGGTATGTTGAGATTTCTGGCAAAAAGAATGGCAGGAAATCTTTAATCAAAATTTGGGTAGATGTATTCAGGCCTGTGATTCATGTGGAATCGGAGAGTAATAATCCTGTTACAGTTGAAGTGACTTATGAAAATTGGCGTATTAAAGATTTAGAATGGACAAATCCGCGGATGACCAATGCAAGTCTTGGATTTCGAGATGCCCCCATTAATGCTATTATACGTAAAGATTCCATTCAGTTTTCAGATAATAAAGTACTGTTTTATCATCGAAATAGAGATGAATCTCTCTTTGATATTACTGTAAAACAACAAGGTTTAAATTCCATAAAAGATTCACTTTGGGACCCACTTGACAAATTGACTTTTGGCGGAATGATGGTTGGTGAAAATATGAAATCATCCAATATCATTAATGGAAAATATGCAGATACAGAATTCAAAGGTTGGAAATTAGTGAGTAAAAGCCCTTCTAGAAAGAGTCATATTAAAGTCTATTTACATATTGACAACGCACAATCTTTAGATACTTGGAAAAGTGGATTGAAAAATCTGGAAAATGGTGATTATACGAATTCATCGCAAGCCGCATTAAATTCCCAAAAGTGGTGGGGGGAATTCTGGAATAGAAGTTACATTTCCATAAACACTGATAAAAATTCATCAGAATGGCAAGTTGGCCGCAATTATCAACTTTTTCGATATCAGCTAGGTTGCAATGCTTACGGTAAATACCCCACCAAATTCAATGGGGGTCTTTTCACTTTTGATCCTAGTTATGTGGACAAAAACTTACCATTTACACCAGATCATAGAAATTGGGGTGGTGGCACACATACTGCACAAAATCAAAGGCTAGTATATTTCCCAATGTTTAAAAGTGGGGATTTTGATATGTTACCTTCTCAACTTAATTTTTATTTGAGGGCATTAGGTAACGCAGAAAAACGAACAGAGTTTTATTGGGGGCACAAAGGAGCATCATTTACGGAGCAATTAGAGCAATTTGGTCTTCCACTAGCGACATCTTACGGTTGGAAACGTCCGGACTCTTTTAATAAAGGTGTAGAATACAATTATTGGCTTGAATATTTGTGGGATACACAGATGGAATTTTGCTTAATGATGTTAGATGTAGAGAGATATACCGGAGAGGATATTTCAAAGTATATACCATTTATTGAAAGTTGTCTGACTTTTTTTGATGAACACTACCAGAGAGAAGCTTTATTGCGAGGACGTCAAGCCTTAGATAGCGAAGGTAAACTCATTTTATATCCAGGCACTGGTGCTGAAACTTATAAAATGGCTTATAATTCAACATCCACGATCGCGGGTTTGCAAACTGTGCTATCCAGACTTCTTGAATTGCCCTCCCAATACATTTCAGAGGATAAAAGAAATCATTGGACAGGAATGTTAAAACGAATCCCAGCTATTTCCTTTCGTGAAAAAAATGGGGTTAAGGTTATTTCTCCAGCCGTTACTTGGGCTAGGATAAACAATCAAGAGCTCACTCAATTATACCCCGTATTTCCTTATGGGATTTATGGAGTAGGGAAACCCGATTTAGATGTAGCAATAAACACATGGAAATATGGATATGATCTTCCAATTCAGAAAAATCATATTAGCTGGCATCAAGATGCAATCTTTTGCGCTCGACTCGGTTTAACGGATGAAGCAGCAAGCATTACCATAAAAAAATTAAAGGACTCGGACAGGAGATTTCCAACATTTTGGGGACCTGGGCACGACTGGGTGCCTGACCATAATTGGGGAGGAAGCGGTATGATTGGACTTCAAGAAATGTTATTACAAACAGATGGTAAAAAGATGCTATTATTCCCTGCATGGCCTAAAGATTGGAATGTATCATTTAAGTTGCATGCACCATACAACACTACCATTGAGGGAATTTTAAAAGATGGTAAACTACAATACCTGCAGGTATTGCCAGTATCAAGAAAACCTGATTTACTAATAATGAATCAATAAATCCGAAAACTATGAAAAATTTAACATACTTATTTTTATGGTCGTGTTTGATTTCAGTTAATCAATTAGTTGCTCAAAAGAAAGATCCCCCTTTTGCTGATTTCTATGTTTCTACCAAAGGCAATGACTTATGGAGTGGTAAATTGCCTGAACCGAATGCTACACAAACTGATGGCCCATTCGCTTCTTTAGGGAGAGCTAAAAATGAGGTCAGGCTTATAAAAAAAGATTTGTATCGAAATATTTTCATTCTAATTAGAGGAGGTGAATATCAATTATCAGAAACTGAAATTTTTTCTCCACTAGATAGTCATTATGATTCATTTCAAATTGTCTACAAAGCTTATCCAAATGAAAATCCAGTTTTTTCATCTGATGCGGTGATTAATGGTTGGCAATTAGCAAAATCCGTAACTAATCTCCCCGCAAAAGCAAAAGGCAAAGTTTTTGTTGCAAAGATGCCTGAAATGCCACTCGGTAAGGAACGATTTTATACACTTTATGATAATGGGAAATTACTCAAGCGCGCGCGTTCAAATGGATTTGAGCCAACTAAAGTAATATCAGGAGGTGACGGTGGGGGTGTAGATTGGAAAGGGATGATTAATGCAGATAGAAATTCGCTTTGGTTTCCTACTGGGATGATAAAAAGCTGGCAGAACCTGAATGACATAGAGATTTTTGTACAACCAAATGTCGGTT
>JACCDK010194123.1_pt1 | contig 13332 bp, 11 predicted proteins | sample 7445871 | NCBI WGS metagenome assembly JACCDK01 (sample SAMN15323436, study PRJNA562643) | freshwater metagenome | isolation source: river surface water | place: USA:Blue River Watershed | collected 2017-08-15 | reverse complement strand
CGCCACCCTCTGAAGTTGGACAAACCCCAATAACGAATTTTGCCATCGCGCAGCAAGGATTCAATGGCACGCAAAGGTTCTTCAAGGTGCATGCCGTTGAAGTCGCGATGCATGTAATAGATGTCTAAGTGATCAGTTTGCAAGCGGCTCAAACTGTCCTCACATGCTCGCAACATCCAAGCCCTGGAGTAATGACGTTCATTGACGTTGTCTGACATGCTGTTGCCAACCTTGCTGGCCAAGATCCACTTATTGCGCGTAGCTTTGATCAATTCGCCTGTCATGGCTTCTGATTTGCCAAGGCTGTATACATCAGCGGTATCGATGAAGTTGCACCCATTTTGCAGCGCATGGTCTACGATGCTGCGTGCCTCTGACATGTTTGTCTGGTCTGCAAACATCATGGTGCCAAGGCAGATGCGAGAGACTTTCAAGGGGCTGTGACCTAAGTTTTTGTAAATCATTTTGAATTATGGATTGAGTTGATCGAGAATGGCCTGAGTGAATGCCTTTGTCCCAAGCTTCCCACCCAGATCTTTGGTTCTGGTTTCTGGGTTTTTTAACGCGGTATCAATGGCTGATTCAATTGCTTGAGCGGCTGAATGAAACGCAGGTGCTTTGCGCTGAATGGCAAGCCAATCCAGTAACATGGCAGCAGACAAAATCAGTGACGTCGGATTGGCAATGTCTTGTCCTGCGATGTCTGGCGCTGAGCCATGGCTTGCCTGAGCCATGCAATGGGTGGCGCTGGCATTGACGGAACCCGCTAGACCCAGGCTGCCAGAAATTTCAGAGGCTTCGTCAGAAAGAATGTCGCCAAACATGTTGGTCGTAACCACCACATCAAAGCGTGCTGCATCACGGACCAACAGTGCTGCCATCGAGTCGACCAACTGTTCGTCATACTGAACCTCGGGAAACTCTGCTGCGACTTTGCGCACTTCTGACAAGAAGAGGCCGTCCGAAACCCGCATCACATTTTGTTTGTGCACGGATGTCACATGACGTTTGCGCAACATGGCTAATTCAAATGCAGACCGTGCAATACGTTCACTGGCCTTGGCCGTAACCTTGCGAATTGCCAAGGCCATATCAGGTGTTGGCATGAACTCACCCGAACCAGAGAACATGTTGCGGTCAGCATAAAAGCCCTCAGTGTTTTCGCGCACGATCACCAAATCCATAGCGGTACGGCCGTAATGGGGAATGCCCATTCGTGACCTGCTGGGTCGAATGTTGGCATACAAATCCAATTGAATCCGTAATTCACCTGATGGGTTGATGCCGCCTTGAGCACGAAGCGGGTAATCTTGATGCGAGACAGGACCCAATAAAATGCCATCAGCCGCCCTGCATGCTTCTAACACTTCGGGTAAAAAAGTGATGCCGTTTGCAGTCAGCGAAGACAAGCCGATGACATGCGGTTCATAACTTAAACCTAATCCGAACTTTTCATCTGCTACGTGCAGTACATCTAAAGTAGATTCAACGATTTCGGGGCCAATGCCATCACCCGGCAAAACTGCTATTTTCATAAGTGCTCGTTGTCCATTTTTAATCGATTTTCAACCCAGCATCTTGAACCACCTTGCGCCAGCCGTCTAGCTCGTGTCGAAGAGAGGTTCCAAATTCTGAAGGCGATCCTGCAAACCGATCTGCCCCTTCTTCTTCAAAGCGTTTAACCAGTGACTCTGAAGCACTTGATTCGTTAATAATGCGATTTAGCGTGACAACAATGTCAGGGTGCATGTCTTTAGGGCCCACAATTCCCCACCATGTGCCAACGTCAAAAGATTTAACGCCGCTTTCCATCACGGTTGGCACGTCGGGGAAAAGTTTAGAGCGACTTTTTGAAGTGGTCGCAATGAGTTTGACTTTACCTGCTTTCACTTGATTAAGTATGGTGGGCACTGTTGCAAAGAAGATTTGTGCTTGTCCTCCTATTAGGTCCATGGTTGCAGGACCGCTTCCTTTGTAGGGAACATGTGTCATTTTGATACCTGTTCTCTGAGCAAAGAGTTCCCCCGATAAATGGTTGATGCTTCCTTGGCCAGCCGAAACATAATTCAGTGCTTCGGGATTGCGTTTGGCGTTGTCAATCAGTCCTGCAACTTGGTTGATGCCGGTTTGCGGATTGACCACCAATAAAAGTGGGCCACTGCCCAGTTTGGCTATAGGCGTGAAATCTTTGATGACATCGTAAGGAAGTTTTCGATCCGTGGCTGCGGCTGTTACAAATGTAGATGTCACAAAGAGCAGGGTATGTCCATCGGCTTTGGCCTGTGCAATTTGTTGAGCTGCAATGGCCCCCCCAGCGCCACCTTTGTTGTCCACCACAACAGGCACGCCCAGTTTGTCTGCTAGAGGTTTTGCCAAATCACGGGCAATGGCATCGGTTCCCCCGCCAGGTGCAAATGGGACAACCAATGTGACAGGGCGTTTTTGGGGAAATGATTGTGCAACGACAGTTGTAATTGAGAGTGGGGCTAGCAAAGAGACAACTAAGAAGGCAAGAATTTTCATATGACAAATTGAAAAGAAAGAGTGAAAAACCTTGTTGGCGAGCATCAGGACTCATACAAACAGAAATTGTAGAGACACTGGTGTGAAAAAAACTGGGATGACCAAACAACCGCAATAACTGAATCGAGGTTTTGACGATTGGTGTTGCTACCTCGGCCTATCATCTTTCAAAACACAAACTGATGTTTACCCTAGGTTGCGTAGTATTGAACATGAGGCGTATATTGAAAAAACCAAGATACATCCAAGGCATAAACATGAGACATTCAATTCAGCATAAGTTTCTTCGCTTGCCAACTGCCATTCTGCTAGGTCTTACAGCCCTGGTTCTTTCCGCTTGTGGTGGCAGTGGACCTGAATTAAAGGCTTGTTTACAGGGCACTGCCAATGGCGGTGTTTCTGTAGGCTCTGGTTTACCTGGTGATCCTGCAATCCCTGAGAAATCCTCAGGTTACAAACTGGGTAACAAAGTTGTAACCAGTGCCACTTACATGGCAGTCACTGCTAACCCCCGCGCAACACAAGCGGGTTGCGAGGTTCTTAGTGCAGGCGGTACTGCCGCAGATGCTGCTGTTGCCGTACAAATGGTTTTGGGGTTGGTCGAGCCTCAGTCTTCCGGATTGGGGGGCGGTGCATTTACGCTTTACTACAAAGCCAATACAAAACAAGTTTTTTCCTACGATGGACGTGAAACTGCACCTGCTGCTGCAACTGAAAACTATTTGCGTTACATCAGCGATACCAATCAAATCAATCCTTTACCTGCACTGAGCTCGTCTTTTGCAAGCACCCGAGCCAGTGGCCGGTCAATTGGTACCCCCGGCGCTGTCAAAATGTTGGAGCTTTTGCATCAAGATCATGGTCAAAAGTCTTGGGATACGCTATTTGATCCGGCTATTCAATTGGCAACAAATGGTTTTGGAATAAGCGGTCGCATGGCTGATGCAATAGCGGGTGCAAAAAACGATTTACTTCGCGATCCTGATGCTGCTGCTTATTTTTTAAATGCAGACTCCTCGCCTAAAACACTTGGGACAATTATCAAGAACCCCGAGTACGCTCAAACTTTAAGTTCAATTGCAAAGGGTGGCGCCAATGCTTTTTACACCGGTCCTATTGCGCAATCTATTGTCAATAAAATTAAAGTGACAAGTTCTGGTGGCAGTAACCCAGTGCCAATTACGCCAGGTTTAACTGAATTGAGCGACCTTGCAAACTACAAAGCCATTAAGCGGGAGCCTGTTTGCACCACTTATCGCAACTATTGGGTATGCGGCATGGGTCCACCTTCTTCTGGTGGCATCGCAGTGGCTCAGTCTTTAGGCATTCTGGAAAATTTTGATTTATCAGCAAGCCAATACTTACCGACTTTGGTCAATTCGGAGGGGGGCAAGCCTTCCGTTGCAGCTGTGCATTTAATCAGCGAGTCTCAACGCTTGGCCTATGCCGACAGAAACAAATATGTTGCAGATACAGACTTTGTTGCGCTGCCTGGCAATGGTGTCAGCTCCATGGTTGCAAAAGACTATTTGAAATCCAGAGCTTCCTTAATTTCAGCAACCAAGAGCATGGGCACTGCCCAAGCGGGTGTGTTTCCAACAGCACAAGCCATGGGCAGCAGTGCAACTGAAGGCAAGGGAACTACCCACATGTCAATCGTGGACAAGTACGGTAATGCACTTGTCATGACGACAACCGTTGAGTCTGGTATGGGTTCTTTCCACTTTACGCGAGGATTTATTCTCAACAATCAACTCACAGATTTTTCTTTTGACCCTTCAGATTCTTCTGGTTTGATTGCGAACAGAATTGGCCCGCTGAAAAGACCTCGCAGCTCTATGGCACCAACACTGGTGTTCACTAAAGCGGCGGATGGAAGTCGTGGTGACTTTGTCATGGCAACAGGCTCGCCTGGCGGTGCCACAATTATCCAATTTGTTGTGAAAACACTTGTCAGTGCTTTGGATTGGAAGCTTGATGCACAGCAAGCAACGTCTATGGTTAATTTTGGTGCCGCCAACAGTGCCACCACGGGTGTGGGTGGCGAACATCCTTCAATAGATGTCACTAATTCTGGCTTGAACGACCCGTTATTGGTTGGTTTGCGCTCATTGGGTCATACCGTCTCATTTGCTGCACAGTCTAGTGGTGTTTCAACCATCATCAAAGCGCCGGCTGCCTGGAATGCTGGCTTGCCAGTTTTGTGGGGCGGTGCAGATCCACGTCGTGAAGGCATTGCGCTTGGTGATTCGCCCTTTTAAAGTGGCGCCGCTTCATTCATCTCCAATGAGTGCTTGGTTCAAGCATTCAATGGCGGCGATATGAATCAGTGCCGCCCAACATTTTGGTTGTATCGCATGATCCGCCCATGACGACCTTCTTTGTCGCGCTCAATGTCGTAGCAGTCGCCGTTGGGGCCGGTGCGGCGCGTCAATATGGGTGTTAGAAGGGCGTTGTCTTGTGCATCCAGTCGCAAGGCTTCGATGCGTTGAGTCGCTGGCAAATACCGTGTCGATGTAAAGCCCATGATGGCGCAGCCCACTTGGGCTTGGTCTACCACCCAGCGCGTGGCCACATCCCCCAGACCTACACCATGTCGCGCGCTGATGGTCTTCAAAGCTTTTAGAAGTTCTTGAAACAATTCCCAGCCACCAAAATCTTCGATGATCAGTTTGTACTTTGTGTGCGATCGATTGGCCAATGGCTCAATGGGTTCAGGTTGATTCAACCATGATTCACTGAGCAAACCACCCGCCAGGGTGCCGTAGCATAGAAGTTGAAGCCCACGTTCCTGACACAGCGCAATCAATTCTTTTTCTGGGCGGCTGTCCAGTAATGAGTACTGCACTTGTGTGCTGATCAGCGGTATGCCTGCATCCAAAATTTCTCGGGTTAGGGTTGTGTTGAAGTTGGTCAACCCTAGATGCGCTATCTTGCCTTCGCGTTTCAAATCACTCAGGATGCCCAGGGCTTCGAGATAACCCGGTTGTGCCAGATTCCACCAATGAAACTGCACCAAGTCCAGCCGCTCAACGCCCAGCCGCTCCAATGATCTGTCGATGATTCCGGTCAGGTAAGCACGGTCGCACGACGTTAACCGGTCGTAGTCGGGTACGCATTTGGTGTGCACCTGAAGCCTGGCTGCAAGGGTTGGGTATTCACGCCGAAATCGGCCAATCAGGGCCTCCACATTGATATAGTGGTCTGCACAGTCAAAAGTAGTCAGACCAGCCTCCACAAAAGCGGCCATGTCGAGCACTGCTTGTGCTTGGTCAACTTCACCATGGCCGCCGGCCAGCTGCCAACAGCCTTTGATCAATCTTGATGCGCGGTAGCCCGGTGCTAACTCGATGGTAGAAATGCTCATGGGTTTTTTTCAGGATCTTGTGTCGAAGTGTTGAGAGGCACAGCTGTGACGGCTGCATGGCTGAAACGCCTTGTGCCGCATCGCCGAATGAGAAAGCGAGCTTTGCAATTGGGGTCGGGGCATGCCACACGCGCATCCGTACTCATCCAGTCGTTGGGGTGGCAAGGCCGCTGCTTGGCAGGCAGGATGGGCAGGAGCGCTGCAAGCGTATAAATAGACCAGCTTTGCCCCGGCGGAAAATACAACTGCTCGCCATGCAACTCGAAGTGGTCTCCGGCTTTGGCCTTGCACCAGCAAGGACCATCGCCTTCCCACTCTACCCGCAGGTCAAACAGTTCAAAACTGTCGTCGCCTGAGGGCTGCTTCATTTAGTGACACCCAACTCACGCGAAACACTGGTAATCAGGCCGCGGTATTCGTCGAGTGCTTGTTTGGCAGCAGGCGATTTTTTGCTGGCATCGGCCAGCCACTCGTCTTGAACAAAAGTCAGCTTGCTGCGAAGCTCTTGCAACAAGGCGCCTTCCACGGGAGTGACCTTCACCCCAGCTGCAGCCAACTGGCGATCGGCATCATCTTCCTTGGCTTGCCAAACAGCGGCAAAGCGACGCACCATGGCTTCACCCGAAAGCTTTTCAATGGCAGCACGGTCTCGCGGCTCGAGTGCAGCCCACTTGGCTGAATTCACCACAACAAACTGGCTGGAATGCGCAAAGCCTCCCGGCACATACGAAGCGGTAGGCATGTGCTGAGTCATCTTGAAGGCCACGACAGTTTCTTTTTGTTGAAACATACCTTGAATAACACCGCGGGAGATTTGCTCGTAGGCTTCAGACAGAGGTGATGAGATGGGGGCCATTCCCAGTGAACGTGTGATTTTTTCGACGGTGGTACCTGGCACACGAATCTTGATGCCGCTCACCGCGTTCATGGATGTCAAGGCATTGGCTTTGGTGAAAAGCTGATAGGAGCCATTGGTCCACAAGCCGAGCAACATGGTTCCCTCGTGCTCGTTGGCTTGTGCAAAATGTTTTTGGTAGGTGCGCCAGTAAGCCAGTGAATTTACCACTGCATGATCGGTGGTGAAGGGCAGCTCTCCCATTTCAGTGAACTTGAAGCGGTTTGGCGTATAGGCATGCACGCTAAAGGCAATGTCGGCAACACCATTTTTTACCAGATCGAAGTGCGCTGCGGGCGCACCCAGTGCAGGCAGCACTTGGATCTTGACGCGGCCTTCGGTGGCTTTTTCAACATCGGCAGCCCAGGGTTGAATCATTTCAGTAACCACATGATGCGTTGGTGGAAGCCAGTTAGAAAAGCGCCAAACAGTTTGAGCTTGTGTCGCAAAAGCAATGCTACCCAGTGCTGTGATGAGCAAGGACTGGCGCAGTAAACGTGAAATAACCATGTGAAAACTCCTTGAGTTGATGTTGACGGAGGGGAACTAAATTCTGGGCATGTTTACGTGATGGATGGCAACCAGAGTGCAATGGCTGGTACGGCAAGCAAGATGCCTAAGCGGATCACGTCTGCTGCAACAAATGCGCTCGCACCGCGAAAGACCACATTCAGTGGAACTGATGGAATTTGGCTGGCTAGCATGTAAACATTCATGCCTACAGGCGGTGTGATCAGTGCCACCTCAATGAGCGTAACAATGAGAACGCCGAACCAGATGGGATCAATGCCGAAACTAACCACCAAGGGAAATACGATGGGCAGTGTGAGCAAGAGCATGGACATGCTTTCTAAAAAGCAACCGAGCACCAAGTACATGCCACAAATGATGAGCAGGAACTGCATGGCAGTGAGGTCCATGCCTTGTAATACGCCGCCCAACCAAGGCGTAAAGCCAGAGATGGTGATGTATTTGGACAAGACCAAAGCCCCGATCAAAATGAAAAACAAGCTGGTGGTCGTGACTGCTGTTTCACGCAGCACCTGAGCCAACATCTTTCGTGTGAGTCGCCCCCTTGCAATGACCATGGCAAAGGCACCTGCTGCACCAATACCTGCAGCTTCTGTTGGGGTGAACCAGCCGCCATATAGACCACCAATGACCAATCCAAACAACAGGGCCACACTGCCAATGCCGCGCAATGAGTGCAAGCGTTCTGTCCAAGTACTGCGCTCGCCTGCTGGACCCGATTCAGGGTTTCGCCATGTGTAAACAATGACCGCGCCCACATACAACAAGGCTCCCAGCAGACCCGGCAACACACCGGCAATGAACAACTTGCCAATGTCGGTCTGGGTCATGATGCCGTAGACCATGAGGGCCACACTGGGTGGAATCATGATGCCCAAGGTGCCGGCTGATGCAATGCAGCCTGTGGCCAGCGCATCGCTGTAGCCATAGCGTTTCATTTCGGGGTACGCTACGCGAGTCATAGCGGCCGAGGTGGCCAAACTGCTGCCACAAATGGCTGCGAATGCCGCGCATGCCAGCACGGTGGCAATTGCGAGTCCGCCTCGCAGATGACCCACAAAGCGGTAGGTGGTGCGGTACAACTCACGCGAAATGTCGGCCTCGTTAATCAGGTTGCCCATTAGGATGAACAAGGGCACCACCGTGAGTGAATAGTTGTTGACTGTGCTGAAGGCCGTTTCACCTACCAAGAACAAAGTGGGGCTCCATCCTAAAACACTGAGGCACCCCACCACGCCGGTCATAAGCATGGCCACGGCTATGGGAACCTCTAGTGCAATCAAGGCCAGCATGACCACCATGGCAACAATGGTGGCGCTCATGATGTCACCCCAGCACGGCGTTGTGTCCAAACGGCAAGGCATGCGGAAAGCGCCATGCACAAAGCACCAAATGCTGCGACCCATGACAAGGGCACCTCAATGTAGGGTGCCCGATCGCCCGCTTGTGCAACCCTCAGCATGTAATTGAAAAGCGCCCAAGCCAAGTAAGCCATGGCAACGCAAGACAAAAGTCGGCGGATTTGAAGCAAAGCCCTCCCCAAACCAGCGGGGGCAGTTCGCCACATCTGCAAAATGCCAGCACGAACATGCTCGTCTTGCGCGGTGACCAAGGGGAGGGTGGCATACACCAATAAGCCCATCAGCAAAGCAGTCATCTCATAAGCCCCAGTGATTGGGCGACCTGCAATGCGCAAAATGACATCGCAAAAGGCAACCAGAGCCATGGCCGCAAGCACCCAAGACGCCACGCGGACAAACCAAACAGCGGGATCTGAATTTGTAGCGGGAGAGGGGTCTGATGCGGTCGTATTCATGCTTTCACCATAATGTGATCACATAATACGGCATGCTTTATGATCAAAGCAAGCGTAGATATACTGCCCTATGGCCAGACCCCGACGTTTAGCTCCCAGTCCAGAATCCTTGCGGTCTCCGTCTCCGGTGTCGCGTCCAGTTTCGCGCGATTCAGTGCAGGATCAAATTTATGCTGAGCTTTCAGACGCGTTAATTTGCGGTCGTCTGCAAGGTGGACAAACCCTTCAAATCAGGGACTTGGCGGATGCTTTTCAAACCAGTGTGATGCCAGTTCGTGAGGCCTTGCGGCGGTTGGTGGCTGAGGGTGCTTTGGAGTCAGCAACACAGCGCCCTGTGCGTGTGCCACATTTGTCGGTTGAACGACTCGACGATATTCACCGAGCCCGCCTTTTGGTGGAAGGTCATGCGGCTGAAAAGGCAGCCCTGCTTGCCGATGACCAATTATTGAGCGTTCTTTCAAAGGCGGATGCAGAGTTTTCAAAAGCCTTGGCAACGGGTGATGTGGATTCTGAACTGCAAGCCAATCAGCGATTTCACTTCGCCCTGTACGAGGCTGCACAATCGCCAACTTTGCTTTCTATGATTCGCAGTCTCTGGCTACAAAGTGGCCCTTACGTGCGAATTGCTGTGGCCCATCACAGCACTGAACAAGGCGCACCGCGTACCTTGCACCACCATGGATTAATGCAGGCTTTGGCTAAGCGTGATGCTCAAACTGCCCGAGGTGAATTGGAGGCTGATCTGGATTGGGCTTGGCGATTGATGAAGGAAAAGGTAAAAAAATCAAAAGAGAGTTCTTGAAATACATCTGAATCTAAAATGCTTGAATTCGCTTTTTGAAGAACTGCCTTTTGATCCGATTTACAGTACGCTGCTTAAGGGTCGCTTAAATCAATATTCCATATGCATAAAATTGTCATTGTTGGAGGGGGTGCTGGCGGTCTTGAGCTTGCCACTCGACTTGGGAAGGCCTATCGCCGAAATGAAAACGTAAGCGTCACGTTGGTCGATAAAAATCGCACCCACATATGGAAGCCCAAGTTACATGAAATTGCATCAGGCAGCATGGACTTTGGTGATCATGAAGTTGATTACATGGCGCATGCGCACTGGAATCATTTTGTTTTCCGGATTGGTGAGCTTAGGGGGCTTGACCGAGTCAACAAGACAATTGACTTAGCACCCTATTTGGACATTGACAATACGCCGGTAACGCCTGTCCAAAAAGTTAATTACGACACATTGGTCATTTGCATTGGCAGTCTAAGCAATGATTTTGGAACCACGGGTGTCAAAGAGTTTGCCCTTAAGCTTGAAAATCAAACGGATGCCAAGCTTTTTCATTCCAAAATGGTCAATGCCTGCATACGTGCGCATCACCAGGCTGCCCAAATTGACCAAAGCCAGCTTCACGTTGCCATTATTGGTGCTGGTGCAACGGGTGTGGAGCTAGCAGCGGAACTACACAGAACAACGCGCGAAGTTGTGGCCTTTGGTTTGGATGGCATTGATGCTGACAAAGATTTGAAAATTAGTTTAGTTGAAGCAGCCGACAGAATTTTGCCCGCATTGAATCCAAGACTTTCACACGCCACTGAACAATTGCTTTCTAAGCTTGGCGTGCATGTGCATACCAAATCCAAAGTGATGGAGGTCACGCCAAAGGGCATCAAGTTGGCAGATGGCCAATCGATAGAGTCAGAACTTGTGGTTTGGGCCGCTGGTGTTAAGGCGCCAGAGTACCTGAAAAATTTTGGCGGTCTTGAGACAAATAGGCTGAATCAGTTGGTTGTGCAAAGCTCTTTGCAAACGACTTTAGATCCCGATATTTTTGCGCTGGGTGATTGCGCGGCATGTCCTTGTTCAGACGAAGAGGGCGGACGGGGCGGCATTGTCCCACCCAGAGCACAGGCTGCGCATCAACAGGCCTCTCACATGTTTCATCAAATCAAAAGACGCTTTGCCAACAAGCCATTAAAGCCTTATCACTACCGCGATTTCGGCTCTTTGGTGTCTCTTGGAAAATTCAGCACTGTTGGGAACATGATGGGTGGCTTGATTGGCAAGAACTTCATGATTGAAGGCTATTTTGCCAAGCTGATGTATTTGTCGTTGTATAAATTACACGAGTTGTCGATTCATGGTTTTTTGAAGACGGCCCTCTACACCCTAGCCAGAATGCTGTCCAAGCAAGCCAATCCAACTGTCAAGTTACATTAAAAATGCCTGAACCATGGAACATTGCAAGCCTCTATGCAAGCTCTCAAGACATATCTGAAAACGGATGTCTTAGTTGTCGGTGCCGGTCCCTGCGGCTTGATGCTCGCCAACGAACTCGGTCGCCGCGGCGTCCGTTGCCTGGTTATCGATGCCAAACCCGACACTGCCTTCAACCCACAAGCAAATGCCACCCAGGCCCGTACGATGGAGCACTTTCGGCGGCTGGGTTTCGCCAACGAGATACGTGCACTCGGCCTTCCGGCAGACCATCCCACTGACATCGCATATTTCACCCGGTACGCGAAGCACGAATTGTCTCGCATCAGTTTACCAACGGCTGCCGAGGCACTCGTCAAGATCAAGTCTATGACGGGTTCTTGGAGTGCCGCTGAGCTCCCGCACCGCGTTTCGCAAAAGTTTGTCGAGCAGGCTTTGCGTCGCCACGCTCAAGCCTTGCCTTCGGCCGAGGTTCGTTATGGCTGGACCATGGATCGGTTCTCTGATGAGGGCACTGCCATCCATGCAAGCATTCGGCCCACAGAGGGTGAGTTAGTACAGCAGGTGAATGCAAAGTATCTGGTCGGCGCTGATGGTGCGCGCAGTTTTGTCCGCCGCCAATTGGGCATTGAGTGGGGCGGCGTTACCGGCATCCAACGCGAATTCATGGGTGGCAAGATGTTCGCTGTCTACCTGCGTGCGCCGACTTTTCTGTCCGTACTGCAACACCCTAAAGCCTGGATGTACGTCGCAGTGAATCACCAGCGCCGCGCCTTCATGGCGTCGGTTGATGGGGTGTCCGAATTTGCCTTTCACGCGGCACTCCGGCCAGGTGAAGACGCTGACAACTGGACAGAGGACGATGCACGCCGCGTGTTTGCAGAAGCCGTCGGCGTCGACGTCCCGATCGAAATCCTTTCCATGGGCACCTGGTTAGCCGGCCATGCTCTGGTTGCTCAGCGTTTTCAAAAGGGTCGGGTGTTCATCGCTGGCGACGCCGCTCATCTGTTCACACCAACAGGTGGCCTTGGTTACAACACGGCTGTTGAGGATGCGGTCAACCTAGGCTGGAAGCTTGCCAGCGTTTTGGCAGGTCATGCACCTTCCGAACTTCTGGACAGCTATGAAGCCGAACGCAAACCGCTGGCAGAACGCAATACAAAATATGCACGGCGTTTTGCCGACTCGGTTGGACTGTTTACAGCCAAACCTGAATTGGATGAGGATTCTGCAAGTGGCAATGCAGAGCGTGAGCTTGCAGGCAAGTACTTCAATGAGCATGCCCGACTCGAATTCAATATTCCCGGGGTGACATTCGGTGGCCGCTACGATGGTTCGCCCATCATCTTTGCCGATGGTGCTGCACTGCCGCCAGATGAGCCGAATGTTTACACCGCCACCGCTAGTCCAGGTGGGCGGCCACCTCATGTGTGGCTGGACGATGGACGTTCGCTTTTCGACCTGTTTCACACCGAATGGACCTTGCTGGCACTGGGCCCAGAAGAAGTCGCTACCGACGCCTTTGAAGCTGCTGCGACTGCACTTTCGTTGGACCTGCGCGTTGTACGTCTGCCACTGACATTGTTAAGCGCACTATACGAAGCACCTCTGGCCCTCATTCGTCCTGATCAGATTGTGGCTTGGCGAGGTACCAACTCTGAAGACGCCTTAAAGGTGTTGATGCTTGTTACAGGGCGATGACACTACAAACCTGCAAATAAACCCCAGTAGCTGGTGCAAAGCACTTCGTCAAATGTTAAGGTAAGGAATATTTACTTCAACTTGATAAATCATGGCCAAAGACTTTAGTGAGATGGAAGACAGTAACCGCTCTTCCAATCGAAGTATTCATGAGGTAATTGAAACTTCCAAAAGGGCTTTTCTAAATAGCGTAACTGTCGTTTCATGGGCCTCGGTCATAGCGCCTTTGTCTAGGGACGTCCACGGTCATCGATAGTGGTCATTCGCAAAATCGATGGTGG
>JACCDK010713764.1_pt1 | contig 13339 bp, 9 predicted proteins | sample 7445871 | NCBI WGS metagenome assembly JACCDK01 (sample SAMN15323436, study PRJNA562643) | freshwater metagenome | isolation source: river surface water | place: USA:Blue River Watershed | collected 2017-08-15 | reverse complement strand
GCGCCTCTCCCCGGCCCCTGCCGAACGGCAAGCGGGCTTTGGACGTTCAGAGCGGGCGTAGCTCAGGGGTAGAGCACAACCTTGCCAAGGTTGGGGTCGAGGGTTCGAATCCCTTCGCCCGCTCCAGTTTCACTAGAGATATCAATATGTTTTGACGCTACGCCATTGGCGTCCACAGCGCGGTTTGGCTTGTGGTGTCCACCGGGCGTCCACCAAACAGTGCATTTCTGGCGTACAAATAGTATTTTTCGGCGGGAGGAAGTGTCCTCCCTGGTCGAAGCCGCAACGCGTCTTCTCCTACCCACCTCAGCGGGGACACCCCGCAATGCCCCGAGAATCGGAGCGGGGCTGATGACGCGCTCTGTCCCGCAGCCCTCGCGGCCTGCTCCTGAGGGCGCGATGCCTATTGAAGAAGGCCCCGCACGCACTCTGCCTCCGGCGGCCAGTTGTACATGTGCAGGCCAGGAAAGCCGACAGGCCCCGCCTTTCCGCCTGCACGAGCAAGATAGCGATGACCGCCTCCCTTCAGGGTGCGGTTTCTTGCCTTGGCAATCTCGCTGGCCGCTCGCGCGGTCCGTGCCACGAGCAGGTTAGAGTGAGAGGTTGGCGGGCTTCGCCGTGACGGGATGAGGGTCGAGAGAGAGGCTCCCGGCCGCCCGTCATGGAGATTTCCCATGAACATGCAGGTTCCAGGTGCGTGCCGCGATGTCGGCGGCGGCTACAAGGTCGATGTCTCGCGCGGCCAGAGGGTTGGTCGGGTTTCGTCGGAATGGTTCTCGCGGCACGACGATGAGCGCTTTCTCTCGCTTGGCGATCTCGCCCGCTCGGTTCATGGCCGGTCGGAACGCAGCCGCACCCGCGTCGTTGAAAGCGCGCTGATCCGCGTCGAAGCAAATCGCAACGATCCCGAGCGCCTGGCGCTGATCCTGCCCGGCGCCGATGCGCCTGTCACGCCGACCCACTGGAGCTTCGGCCAGCTCGCAAGCCAGGTCGGCGCGCCTGCGGCCTACCTCCGCCAACTTCCGGCGCCGCTGGCCGCGATCAACCTGCAATACGGCCTGACCTCGAACCGGACCGAGCAGATCAAGACGCTCGAAACCAACAACGGTCGCGTCGAACTGCGCGCCGTGACCGGCCCCGATTATGGCCGGATCTACGATCACGAACTCGTCGAAGCCGTGCAGAAGATCGCCGGAAACGGAACTGGTGACACGCGCTGGAAGGTGCCGGGCGTGCTCGACTGGTCGACCGGAATCTACAATCCCCGCGTCGACATCTCGAAGGACACGACCACCCTCTACGCTTCTGATCGGGACGTATTCCTGTTCCTGGTCGACGATCTCAACTCGATCGAGGCGGGACGCCTGCCCGACGGATCCCCCGATCTCTACTTCCGCGGATTCTACTGTTGGAACTCCGAAGTCGGGGCCAAGACGCTGGGCATGGCGAGCTTCTATCTGCGCGCAGTATGCCAGAACCGGAACCTGTGGGGCGTCGAAGACTTCGAAGAAATCTCCATCCGCCACAGCAAGTATGCCGCGAACCGTTTCGCGCACGAAGCCGCACCGGCGCTGGAAGGCTTCGCCAACTCCTCTCCGCTGCCCTTCGTCAACGGCATCAAGGCTGCGCGCGAGCGGATTGTTGCCCGCACCGACGAAGATCGCAGCGATTTCCTGCGGGCGCGCGGCTTCTCGAAGGCCGAGACCGGGAAGATCATCGAAACGGTGCTCGCCGAAGAAGGCCGTCCACCGGAATCGATCTTCGACTTCGTGCAGGGGATCACCGCGCTCGCCCGCGACAAGGCGCACCAGGACGCCCGGCTCGACATGGAGGGCAAGGCGAAGAAACTGCTCGACCGAGTCCATTGAGCCCGGGCCATCACGGTGTTTCTCAAGCGTGGCGCTGCTCTCTCCAGAGTGAGAGGGCGGCGCTTCGCTTCGTGACGGGTCGAGGCCGAGAGAAAGGCTCCCGGCACCCGTCATGGAGAATTGCCATGACCAAGTCTGTTCCCAAGCTCGTGCTTAGTTCCTCGCGCGACATCCCGTTCTCGCAGTTGGTGCTGAGCCAGAAGAACGTGCGGCGCGTGAAGGCGGGCCTCTCGATCGAGGACCTCGCCGAAGACATCTATCGCCGCACCCTGCTCCAGAGCCTCAACGTCCGGGCCATGCTCGACGATGATGGACATGAGACCGGTCAGTTCGAGGTGCCGGCCGGTGGTCGCCGCTTCCGTGCGCTCGAACTGCTGGTGAAGTCCAAGCGGATGGCGAAGGACCAGCCCGTCCCCTGCGTGGTGCGCGAGGGCGGCATCGCCGAGGAAGACTCGCTTGCCGAAAACGTCATGCGCGAGGGGCTCCACCCGCTCGACCAGTTCCGTGCCTTCAGCGCGCTGGTCGAGGCGGGACTGTCCGAGGAGGACATCGCGGCCCGGTTTTTCGTCTCGGTCTCGACCGTGCGCCAGCGCCTGCGCCTCGCTTCGGTCGCGCCCAGTCTGCTCGATGTCTACGGCGAGGACGGCATGTCGCTCGAACAGCTCATGGCCTTCTCGGTCACCGACAACCATGCCCGCCAGGAGCAGGTCTGGGAACAAGTGAGCGGAAGCCAGTACATCTCCGCGCACCAGATCCGTCGGCTGCTGACCGAACAGGCGATTGCCGCCAGCGACCGCCGCGTGCGGTTCATTGGCATTGACGCCTATACCGAGGCCGGCGGCTATGTGATGCGCGACCTGTTTTCGGAGGGCGACGATGGCTGGCTCCAGGATCCAGCGCTGGTCGAACTGCTGGTGAACGAAAAGCTCAATGACGCAGCGCAGGAAATCGGCGCCGAGGGCTGGAAATGGGTCGAGGCCGCGATTGACCTGCCTTACGGCTGCGAGCGCGGCAAGCGCCGGATCACCGGCACGACCGTTCCCCTGACCGATGAAGAGCAGGCGCGACTCGATGCGCTGGTCGAGGAATACGATGCCATTGGCGAGGAATACCGCGATGGCTGCGACCTCCCCGACGAGGTTGATGCCCGGCTGACCGAGATCGATGCCGAACTGACGCCGCTCACCTCTCGCCCCGTCGTCTATGAGCCCGAAGAGATGGCGCGGGCTGGCGTGTTCGTCTCGCTGGCCCACGACGGTCGGCTGCGGATCGATCGCGGCTATGTCCGGCCCGAGGACGAACCGGATATCGAGGACCAGGGCATATCAGTCGATGTTGAAGCAGGCCAGCAAGGAACCGGTCCGGCGATCAGCGTTGGCGGTCAGGTCCAGGATGAGCATCAGGGCGACGATGAGGACGACACCATCCGTCCGTTGCCCGACAGGCTCGTCTCCGAGCTGACGGCCGTGCGCACGGTGGCGCTGCGAAATGCTCTCGCCCAAGATTCGCAGGCGGCATTCATCGCGGTGCTCCACGCACTCACCCTGTCGGTGTTCCGTTCACACGGCACCCATGGCTGCGTGCAGATCGGCGTCACCCAGGCCTGGCTCGGCAATGTTGCTCCGGACCTGCGCGAAACCCCGTGGTGCATGGCGGTCCAGGAACGGCACGAGCAGTGGGCGGCGCGCCTGCCCGATGAGGCTGGCGCGCTGTGGGATGCGCTGACCGCGCTGCCGCATGACGAGCAGATGGCGCTGCTCGCCCACTGCGTCTCGCTCGGCGTCAATGCGCTGTTCGAACCGGTCAAGGGCTACGGCGGACAGATTTCCGCACACGGCATTGCCTGCCGAATCGCCGCGGCTGATGCCCTGGCGTCGGTCGTCGGGCTTGACATGGCCGAGGCAGGCTGGACCCCCACAGTCGACAACTACCTCGGCCGCGTGACCAAGCCCCGCATCATCGAGACCGTGCGCGAAGCCAAGGGCGACGCGACTGCTGTGCTAATCGAGCATCTCAAGAAGGGCGACATGGCTCGCGAGGCCGAACGGCTGCTCGAAGGCACGGGCTGGCTACCCGAACCGCTGCGGCTGCCAGTCGCCGAAGCTGCCGACCAGGAAGCGCCTGACACTGATCTGCCCGACTTCCTCAATGATGAGGATGGCGAGTTCGATCCGTTGGCGATCGCCGCCGAATGAACCGTTGCGCGGGGCGGCTCCGGTCGCCCCGCCATCTCCCGATAATTCCAAAAGTAGGAGCCACCAATGGCTATCCCCGAATATGCCCGCACCAACTTCCAGACGCTTCTGCGGGCAGCTCAGGAAGACAACCTCGCGCTGATGGAATGCACCGAGCTCAGCAGCGGCGAGACCCGCTATGTCCTTTGTGCAGTCGGCCGTGATGGCGACGCCTATGTGATGACCCCGTTCGGCCATCTCGCCCCCGGCAACCCTTACGAGGCCTACATTCCGCCCGCTTGAGCGCGGCCAGGCATCACCACACCTCCAATCGAAGGATCATGACATGACCAACTCGCCACTGGCGGGTGCCGCCGTGCGCCCGCTTGCCTCCGCTTGTCCAGACCAGACTGCCCGCTTAATCATTGAAGCCGCCCAGGATTTGCTCGGGCATCTTGCCGCCGGTCGCCGGATCGAGGCACCTGCCATTCGCACCGCCATGCAGTCAGCCTTTGGTGCCAGCGATGCCAGCGGTGCCTGGGACTGGAAGGCCGCATACGAAGCGGTCGAAATTGCGCAACTGCTGTTCATGCGCCGCTATGGCCCTACCATCCACGCCAAGACCGCCGACCCGTTCGAACGGTTGAAGCTCATTGAACGTATTGCCCGGCTCGCCCCCACTCACACCCGGCGCAGCGAGGACATGGTGCAGTACCAGCAGTTCTCGACGCCGCTCGGACTTGCCTGGATCGCGGGGCTTGCCGCGAACATCGAACAGGGCGAATTGGTACTGGAACCATCGGCGGGCACCGGGTTGCTGGCGGTACAGGCCGAACTTGCCGACGCAGGCCTGGCGCTCAACGAGGTTGCCGACACGCGGCTCGCACTCCTGCGGCATCTGTTCGATGGTGCGAGCGTGACCGCACACGATGCGGCGCAGATCCACGATCGGCTCGAACCCGGCCTGGTGCCAAGCTGCATCGTGATGAACCCGCCGTTCTCGGCCGCGCTCGGCGTTGAGAGCCGCGTAGCCGACGCCGCATTCCGCCACATCGCATCCGCACTCGCCCGGCTCGCCGATGGCGGACGGCTCGTCGCGATTACGGGTAGCAGTTGTTCGCCCGATCATGCCGCCTGGCGTGACAGCTTCATTCGGTTGCAGGAAAAGGCACGGGTCGTCTTCACCGCGCCGATCGCAGGCAGCATCTACGCGAGCCACGGCACGACCTTCGAGGCCCGGCTGACTGTAATCGACAAGGTGCCTGCGGACGATCCCGGCGTCTTTCCGCAGTCGCATGAGATGGCCACCAATCTGCCAAGCCTGCTGCGAATGCTGGTCGATGCGTTGCCAGCGCGAGCGCCGGTTGCGGAATTGCCTGCCGTCACGTCGCCGGGAAAGATCACTAGCGCCAGTCGCCGCGCCGCCGCTCTCAAACCCTGCCTCGTCGCTGTGCCGCCGGTTCAACCTGCTGGAGTCGTGCTAGATTATGAAACCGTCGATTGGGCAGCGACTTGTGGAGGCCGCCTGACCGACGCCCTCTATGAGCCTTATGTGCTGCAATCGATCCGGATCGCGGGCGCGCAACCGCACCCGACCCGGCTCGTCCAGTCCGCCGCCATGGCCTCGGTCGCACCGCCCAAGCCCAGCTACCGGCCCCACTTGCCCGAGGGACTGGTCGAACGGGGTCTCCTCTCCGACGCCCAGCTCGAATCCGTGATCTACGCAGGCGAAGCGCATAGCGAACATCTCGCCGGGAGATGGACCGTCGATGCCACCTTCGACAAGATCGAGGCCGCGCCCGACGATTGCGACACCGCTGTCCAGTTCCGCAAGGGCTGGTTCCTCGGCGATGGCACGGGCGCGGGCAAAGGGCGACAGGTGGCAGGGGTGCTACTCGACAACTGGCTCAAGGGCCGTCGCCGCGCGGTGTGGATTTCGAAGTCGGATAAGCTGCTCGAAGACGCCCAGCGGGACTGGCGAGCATTGGTACAGGAGCCCTTGCTGATCCAGCCGCTCGCCCGCTTCCGGCAGGGAACGCCCATCCGGCTCGATCAGGGCATCCTTTTTACGACCTATGCCACGCTACGCTCCGACGCGCGTGAGAACCGGGTTTCGCGCGTTGCACAGATCGTCGATTGGCTGGGGTCAGACTTCGACGGGGTCATAGTCTTCGACGAGAGCCATGCGATGCAGAATGCCGGTGGCGGCAAATCCGACCGGGGCGACAGCGCTCCTTCGCAGCAGGGCCGAGCCGGGCTGCGGCTGCAACACGCGCTGCCTGATGCCCGCGTGCTCTACGTCTCGGCAACCGGCGCGACCACGGTCGAGAACCTCGCCTATGCCCAGCGGCTTGGACTGTGGGGCGGCGCAGACTTCCCGTTCGACAAGCGCACTGATTTCGTGGCGGCCATTGAAGCTGGCGGGGTCGCGGCGATGGAAGTGTTGGCGCGCGACCTCAAGGCGCTTGGACTCTATTCAGCTCGTTCGTTGTCCTATGAAGGGGTCGAGTACGAACTCGTCGAACACAAGCTTACCCCCGACCAGGTCCGCATCTACGACGCCTATGCCGGGGCCTTCCAGGTCATCCATAACAACCTCGATGCGGCGCTCGAAGCCTCCGGCGTCACCAGCAGCAGCGAAGGCACCCTGAACCGACAGGCCAAGTCAGCGGCCCGTTCGGCCTTCGAATCCGCCAAGCAACGCTTCTTCAACCACCTGATCACGGCGATGAAGACGCCAACGCTGATCCGGGCGATCGAGCAGGGTCTTGCCGATGGCCACGCCGCCGTCGTGCAGATCGTCTCGACTGGCGAAGCCCTGCTGTCCCGCCGCCTCGCCGAGATCGATCCGGGCGAATGGAACGACATCCAGTGTGACGTCACCCCTCGCGAATATGTTCTCGACTATTTGGCGCACAGCTTCCCGGTCCAGCTCCACGAGACTTACACCGACGGCGATGGCAACCTCGCCTCGCGTCCTGCCTATGACGATAGTGGGAACGTGATTGAATGCCGGGATGCCGTCAACCGGCGCGACCGCCTGATCGAGACACTGGCATCGATGGAGCCGGTGCAAGGCACGCTCGACCAGATCGTCCAGCGGTTCGGCACCGACATGGTGGCCGAGGTGACCGGGCGTTCGCGGCGCATTGTCCGCAAGGTCGATGCTGACGGGGAGCGGTACGTCGTCGAGAACCGACCCGCCCATGCCAATCTCGCCGAAGCGCAGGCGTTCATGGAGGACAAAAAACCGATCCTCGTCTTCTCCGACGCGGGCGGGACGGGCAGGAGTTACCATGCGGATCTTGGGAGCCGGAACCAGCGCCTGCGGCACCACTACCTGCTCGAAGCGGGCTGGAAGGCCGATACCGCGATCCAGGGGCTGGGACGGACCAACCGTACCAACCAGGCGCAGCCCCCGCTGTTCCGTCCGGTCGCCACCGACGTCCAGGCCGAGAAGCGCTTCCTCTCGACGATCGCGCGGCGGCTCGACACGCTGGGCGCGATCACCCGCGGTCAGCGCCAAACCGGTGGCCAGGGACTGTTCCGCCCTGAGGACAATCTCGAAAGCCCCTATGCCCACGCGGCGCTGCGGCAGTTCTATCTGCTCATCTATGCGGGAAAGGTCGAGCATTGCTCGCTGGCGACCTTCGAGACGATGACCGGCCTGTCGCTAACCGACGGCAGCGGTTGCCTGAAGGATGAACTGCCACCTATCACGACCTTCCTCAACCGCCTGCTGGCACTCACGATTTCGATGCAGAACGTGCTGTTCACGGTGTTCGAGCAATTGCTCAGCGCCAAGGTCGAGAGCGCGATTGCGGCGGGCTCCTACGATGTCGGGCTGGAAACGCTGGTCGCCGACAGCTTCAGCGTCACGCGCAGCGAGCCCATATATGTCCATCCCGCCACCGGCGCGGAAACCCGGCTGCTCACCATCGCCATGCGTGAGCGCAACCAGCCGCTGACACACGACAAGGCGCTCGACCTGAAGCGCGAGCCGGGAACGCGGCTGCTGGTCAATTCCCGCTCGAAGCGCGCTGCCGTGCAGCTTCCCGCCCGCAGCGTCATGCTCGACGACGGCGAGGTTGAACGCCGCGTCCGTCTGGTCCGGCCTATGGAAAGGCTGAACTTCGCGGCTCACCATTTGCCCGAGACAGCCTGGGCGGAAGTCGACGAGCGCACCTTCTCCGCAGCGTGGCAGGCCGAAGTGGCGCAGGTTGAGGAGTTCACGGAAAGCGAACTGCACATCGTGACTGGCCTGCTACTGCCGATCTGGAAGCGGCTGCCGGAGGAATCGACCCGCGTTTACCGGCTCCAGACCGACGATGGCATGAGCATTGTCGGACGGAGGGTCTCACCGGCATGGGCAGCGGGTGCGACTGCCAGCACTGGCGCGCCCGAACTGTCGCCGCCGCAGGCACTGGCCCTGCTGAGTGAGGGACATACTGTGCTCGAGCTTGCCGATGGCCTGCAACTGCGCCGTTCGCGACTCATGCAGGTCAACCGGATCGAGCTAGCCGGCTTTGCTCCGACAGCGGTCGACCGGCTGAAGGCGATGGGGCTGTTCTCGGAGATCATCAGCTGGAAGCTGCGCCTGTTCGTCCCCGACGACACAGTGGCAGGATGCCAGGTGCTCGAACGCCTGTTCGAGCGACATCCGCTGACCCGCATCCTCGACCGCAAGGCCGCCTGACATGAGCAGGATTTCAACGCGCGCGGCCGACCTGTCAGAACGGCTTGCCCAGAACGCGCAGGCCGTTTGCCGCCACTACCTCCCCGCCGGACGCCGCGAGGGGCGCTATTGGATGGTCGGCGATGTCGCCGGGTCGCCTGGGCGCAGCCTTTACGTCCGGCTCTTCGAGACCGACCGCGGCACAATCGGCAACTGGGTCGATGCGGCGACCGGCGAACATGGCGATCTCATCGACCTCATCCGGCTCAACCAGCGGCACGGGCGACTTGCCGAGACCATCGACGAAGCCGAACGCTTCCTGTCGCTGCCGCCATCGGCAGACGATGAACAGCGGACGCACTCGCCCAGTCCACCAGCACGCGCAGGGTCGCCAACGGCTGCACGGCGTCTGTTCGCTGCTTCCAGGCCGATCCTAGGCACGCTGGCGGCGACCTACCTGCAATCGCGCGGAATCACGCACTGTGCGGACCTTCCAGCGCTGCGATTCCACCCCAGTTGCTACTATCGGCCCAACGACGAAGATGTGCCTGAGACCCCTGGAGAATTTGCGGCGCTGATCGCATCGCTCACCGATCACGACGGCACCCAGACCGGCACACACCGCACCTGGCTCGATCCATCCGGCAGCAGAAAGGCCGAAGTCGCATCGCCGCGCAGGGCGATGGGCAATATCCTGGGAAATGCCGTCCGGTTCGGGAAGGCGCAGGATGTCATGGCCTCAGGCGAAGGCATCGAGACCATGCTGTCTTTGCGCGAAGTCCTGCCGACCTTGCCACTTGCCGCAGCCACTTCCTCGTCGCACCTCGCCGCCGTCCTATTCTCGCCAACGCTGCGCCGCCTCTACGTCGCCCGCGACCGCGATGCGGCCGGGGACGCGGCGTTTTCAATCCTGATCGACCGGGCGCAATCAGCTGGTATCGAACTGCTCCCGCTCACGCCTGCGCTGGGCGATTTCAACGACGACCTGCGCCAACATGGGCCATCGGTGCTGGGTGAGCGAGTGATCGATCAGTTGCACGAAGCCGACCGGGAACGGTTTCATCGTCGCTGAGCTGGGCCGAGACGGGATCGGGATGATGGCCCTCGGCATGGGCAGAGCCGTGCAGCCATGCCGGACCCACCCGGCCTTCTTTGGGGGCGATCCGAGAGACCGGCTGCGGCGCGGCCGCAACGGCGGTGCGGCGGCTATTTTCCGGCGGCGCATTCGCGCCTTTCCATCGCGAACCAAAATAGCCGCCCGTCCGCCATCCTTCGCTGCGCTGCGGTCCTGCGGATGCAGTCTCCCTGCAGCCGGTCAGAGGGACGCCCATGAAGGCCGGGCAAGGTGCCCGGTTCCAAGGCCCCAAGGACAGCGACATGACAGACATGCCCGATGCTGAACCCGAACACGAAATGTCGCCCACCGCCCATCTCCTCGATGAGATCGCCCTCTACGGCTATCGCCCCTTCTCGGACGAAGCCGACCCGCGACCACTTCCCGATGAACGCATCGCCGCCGGCGCTGTCGCCGACATGTTCGACGCGCTGATCGCAACGATGATCGACACCAGGCTCGAGCCCGATCTTGAAGACCTGTGCTGGTCGCTCGCCAATCTCTTCCACCGCGCCGAGGGCCGGATCCAGCGCGAACTCGACGACAACGAAGACGCCCAGAAACGCGGGCAACGTGAACAAGATGGCTCCGAGGTCAAGTCGGTCGAACTGGAACGGCTGATCAATGAAGGCATCGCGCTGATCGAACGTCGCAACGCTATGGAGTTCATGCGCGAAGCCGCTTCCGACCAGTTCGAAGCCCATTTCCGCAAGGCCTGGACCCCGCGCACCGGTTCACTGGTCAACCACCGCACTTTGACCGCCGCCATGATCGACAGCCGCGACTTCCTCGCCGCCAAGCGTCGCTCCGAAACCGAGCCATTGCTGCCGACAGGCACGCGGATCGCGTTCACCTCAGGTCCCGCCTACCAGGATCACAACCGCATCTGGGCTGTGCTCGACAAGGTTCTCGCCAAGTATCCCGACATGGTCCTGTTCCACGGCGGCAACCCGACCGGCGGCGAACACATTGCATCGCTCTGGGCACGAAACCGCAAGATCGTCCATGTCCCGTTCCGGCCCGACTGGGAGCGGTTCAAGAAAGCAGCCCCGTTCCGTCGCAACGATCAGATGCTTGAAGCGCTGCCCAAAGCCGTGGTTGCTTGCCCTGGCAATGGCATCAATGCCAACCTGGTCGACAAGGCTCGCAAGCTGGGAATTTCGGTCTGGGCGATCAAATGACTCTTCAACGACTTGTCGTGACGATAACCGCAGACGCCCGAATGCGGGCGGGCAATTGGAACACGCTGCTTCGGATGTTAGAGGCTTCGGATGCCCACGAAATCCAAATCACATGCAAACATGGCAGACATCTACTCTTCTCTTGGTGTTTTTCTCGGCGACGACATTGCCAAGGCGATATCCAAAATTGCCGAGATCGCCGATTTTGAGATGAGCGATGCGGCCAACAAGCCTTTCGTGAAGTTCATTGAATGGATCAACTCCCGTCCCGCTTTCATCGATGCCTGGCGCAGCGATCCGGTGCAAGAACGGAAGTCATATTTGCGTTTGATGTCGGGAGTCGAGGCTGCCCGCGACGGATATCGCGCTGCCGTGTACCACCTTGAGCGTTTGCGTGAGATGGAAGATCAGTTGTACGCCGTTCTCGCAGAGTTCAACTTTTCAAAGTCTATCTCGCCAAATGGTGTGATGGCTATTGGGAATACGAGACGCTGGTCATTCGAGTACCAGGCATTCGTTATTGACTATCGACGGGCGTTGGACGGGATCGCATGGGGCCTTTCAACCTATTTCAAAGCCGAGCAATCCTCTTTCAAGCAATTTGCAAAGGTCTTACCCAAATATCACCCTTCTACCGCTTCTGTTGAATTGGCGAGTGCCTGTGCACGGCATATAGAGCATTTCGCATTCGTCATAGGCACGGAACGCGGACGATCGATTCGCGACAGAATTGCACATCGGGAATCCGTACAAGCTGGCTGCATCAATGTTGGCTCGTTCGGATTCAGAATTGTCGGAGGCGGCGAAGACTTGGGAATTTCCGACTTCAACGATCGGCGGCGCCTTGCCGATGTTCTCGAAGATCGTTTGCTGGCACTTCACGCCTGCCTCGCCGATCTATTGAAGACATTTCAAGACGCGGTAGCCGCCCATGAAGCGAGCACTATTGGTTCAAGCGCTTCAAATTAAACTGTTTTCGGCAACCCTCTGGCGTTAGATTGTGCCTGTGTCGACCGACCGTGTTCGGCAGCGCAGAACCTACCCCACTCTTAAAGGCCAATCCGTTGGCCGACCCCAAGCCTCCTTCAATCAACCCGTAAAGGGTCCGCTACGCTTTCGCGTGCGGCCACTCACGGCTACGCCTTCGTGGTGATTGCGGCTTTGCGCCGTCTGTCCGGGGCCTGTCGAGCGGGGATGGTCCCTGCTCCGAGACAGGAGCTCGAGCATGTCACTCAATACCGCACAGCGTCACGCCTGGAGCCTCGCCCGCACCCTGATGGTCTGCGTCACCCTGTTTCACGCCGGCAACGGCTACGCCGCCGTCCCAACCTCGGAATTCGATGGCGATCCCAGCAGCATCGTTCGCGAGTATGACCCGTTCAACCCTTGAACGCGCCACGCCGCACATCGCGCGCTGGCCGGATGCCCATCGGGTATTTCGGTCTAAGCGCATTTCTGCTATCAATTTCAGGCATATTGCGCTGCGGTGGAGGTGGAGAGCGCGTCCCTTGCCCTTGGCTTCAAGGAGGACGCCATGTTGATCGGCCTTGCCCTGATAATCGTCGCAGTATTCATGATCTGCGCGCTGCTTGTCCGCCTCTCGGTCTATGCCTTGCCGCTGTTCGTAGCCTTTCTCGCTGGGTCGGCAACCTACCGCGGCGACAACGGCATCGTCGCAGCGCTCGCCGCCGCAGCCATTGCCGCAGTCGTCCTGCTCGCTGCGGCCCAGCTCGCTCTGGCCTTCGCCAAGTCCGACATGACCCGGGCGACGATCGGCATCGCCTTTGCCGCTCCCGCCGCAGTTGCCGGTTATCACGCCGTCCACGGCATCGCGGCCGCGGCCATGCCGCCCAGCGCTTGGCAGATCGTCGTTTCGTTGATCGGAGCAGCCGTCATTGCAACCGCTTCCTGGACGAAATGGAGCCGCACCCGCATATAGCGTCGGCGTCCCGCAAAGCCCCGCCCGGCAGGTGCCGGACGGGGCTGGCACGGTCACGTTGGCCGTGACGGGGCAGGCGATGGGATCAGGCGAGGTCTGCCCACGTCGTTCCGGGTTGCAGCAAGGCGGGGCGGTCGCCGGGTCGAGCTAGCCATGACCATCCGGCCTCCAGGGACCTTGTGAGTGGCGGGCCGATTTCAGCATCGCGATGGACCGAGCGAAAGCGTATCGAGGTCGCAAAGCTTCAGGATGCGGAAAACGATCAGCAGTCACACGGGCAGCAAACATCGCCCTGCTCGTTGCTCGGACCAGCAAGTCCGGGAATGGCCATGGCTTTCTGCTCAAGCGTGACCCGAGCCCAATGCCGCCTCTTCAATGGCTCTGGTTG
>JACCDK010448450.1_pt1 | contig 13345 bp, 15 predicted proteins | sample 7445871 | NCBI WGS metagenome assembly JACCDK01 (sample SAMN15323436, study PRJNA562643) | freshwater metagenome | isolation source: river surface water | place: USA:Blue River Watershed | collected 2017-08-15 | reverse complement strand
GATGTGGTTTTTTCATCGCATCGTCTGGATGCTTCGGCCATTCGTGATTTTAATGTTTATCTTGCTCATGCCACCGACGATGCCACATCATCGTACGCGATATGGATTCGGGAGACGTTTCAAAAATATCAAATTGTGCAAAGTCCTGTTTCTGAAACTTTTGAAGATGGCACCGTGTTTGATACAGGAACGGAGCGTATTCATGTTGTTCATCTTCCGGGGCATACTCCGGGGCATTGTGGATTTTATTTTGAAAATGCAGATTTATTTTTTTGTTCGGATATTGATTTAACACCTTATGGACCTTGGTATGCCAGTCCTGCCTCTCATTTAGGGCTTTGGCGTGAATCCTTAAAGCGTGCGACGGATTTTATTGCCCAGTCTTATATTCCCAGTCATGGTGAAAGAGTTTACGATCGAGAGCAGTATTTAGAAAAAATCACACGCTTTAGTCAGATATTAAAAACAAGACATGAAGTCATTCAAGAGGAATTTCAAAATCATCCGGAAATCACGGCTCAAGAATTGTGTGGTAAAGGAATCATTTATCGTAAAAGTGCCGTGCAGGACAATCTAAAAGCCCACTTTGAATGGATGATGATCCAAAAGCACATTGATGAGATCAAGAATAATTCTCCCGTCATTTGGGGGCTTTAGTCCTCAAAATGAGAGACTTAAAGGGTGGACGTGCGAAAAATGGCATCAGTGTTGTTCCAAACCCTTCTTTTTATAATCGTAAGCATATGATATTATTTGGTATATTTTAATGTAATTGTAGCGTTATTGGCACCTTTTTTGCTTATTTATAACTGTCGTAAAGGAGTTATTATGTCAATTAATCGCGTCAGCACGTTAACCGATTCAGATACACAGGCCCTTTTGGAAATGTGTGGTGGTGATATTCAAGTTTTGATTGATGCTGTAAAAAGTGGAACTTTGCCAGAGGGTATTAATGCAGATGATGCCTTAGCTTTTATTTTTGAAACGGTAGGGACAACATCGTTTGATCCAGATGATCCTTATTTTGCGGAGTATTTAGAAGATGAAAATGTGATTTCCATGTTGAATGAGTTTTATAATCTAAATTATGCTAATGAAGATGCAAGTGCAATGATCCAAGACATTCAAAGTTTTCTGGAGTCCAGTGGTCAGTCCACAGGATTTTTAGATACCGTGGCTCGCACCATTGAAGATTATAAGACAAAGTATCCCGACACAAAGGTTGAGGATGATGAGATGGTCAATCTTTTAGAGTTCTTCAAAAAATATAGTCCGGGATTATATTTGATGCTTTACGCGATGCAACAAACAGAAACAATCGAAGACGGTATCAGTGTTATGTCTGAATATCTTGATGATATCAGTAAAGAGCGTCAAGATTTAATGGATGAGCTCGAAAGTATTGATGCCGAAGATCCCGACGGGAATGCGCGGATTCAGGTTATTAACAACCAATTGGGACTGCTCAATTCAAAGGAATCGGCAGCGACCAGCATTATGTCAGAATCTTTGTTAAAACCCTATCAAACATTGATTCAGGCGGCCGCTGATATGATGAGTTCAGAAAACAGAACCATCTCATTTATTATTCAAAGCTAATGAGTGATGAATGAGGAGAATCGTGATTATAAAAAGTGTCAATCGGTGTTTATAAAAATATCATTTTGCATCTTAAAGACTTTGATGCTAAAATGAAGTATGGGGCTAAAATTTTAAAAGAGGAATGTTAGGGCATCATGCAAACAAATGATACAGTAAAATTACCTGCCTTTTTTGATGAGTATCCTGAGATTAAACTCAAGATGGTTGAGTCTTTGCAAGGTGTGTCTGAAGAGCAAAAGCGTAAAACCTATGAGGACTTTCAAAAGTTTGTCAATGGCGATATGACTTGGGCTGAACTGCGTGGGATTTCAAAGCGTTTGCAAAAAGAACTGGCGCGTTTTGCCTATCTCCAACTTAAACTAAAAAATTACAAAAAAGCAGAATTAATGTTTAAGGGTTTGGCGATGGTTGATCATACAAATTGGTACTTTCGAGGTGCATTGGGTTCTGTTTATCAGAGTCAAACACTGTATCACTTTGCAATTCAAGAATATGGTATCGCGTTGGAATTAAAACCTGATGAACCTAGCGTTTTATTAAATCGTGCAGAATCTTATTTATTCTTGAAGCGCTTTGATGAAGCCAAAGCCGACTTGCAAGCCATATTGGCACAAGATAAAGACAGTCAAGGCATATGGGGGCCAAAAGCTGAATTAGTCATAAGACGTATGAAACAACTTGGGATGGAGGCAACACTATGATTACTGATTATGGCGCAGCGATGGATGCCATTCGTGCAGAGGTTGAATCCTATTGTGAAATTAATGGATTAGATTCTGATGAGTTTTTAGCAAATCTTGATAAAGTTGGAACATCGGCTTTATTTGATAATCCCGCACTCTTGGCGTATTTAGAATTGGCCGCCACACAATTATTAGAAATCATCGCTCCAGAAAAAATCAACAGTGCCGAAGGCGAAGTTTTGGATATTTTAGACATTGATGAAAATGGTCAAATTTTATTTAGAAACGTGGACGAAGATTTACAAAATATGATCATGCAAATGCTAGAAGATGATCCTGAACTTGTGGCTTACTTTGTAATGAAATCTTCAGGTCAATCAGAGGCAGATGCTTTTTTAAATTTGTTGGGCTCAACAGAGTCAGGCACTGAGGGAAGTGTTGAAACTGTTACCGCAAAGGCTCGGGCCATGGCAGAAGATATGGGCATGACCGATGAATTTGGTTTGATTATGTATAATGAAGACATGTATTCAGCCATGCAAAGTTCAATTTATGATCAGCTCGAAAAATATGACCAAGCCATTAATGAATTGATCCAAGCTTTTAGTAATGGGGATCTCTCGCAGGAAGCTTATCAGGGTCAATTGTCGTCTATGAGTTCACAGCGTGAAATTTTAGTTGGACTTTTGAGTTACTCACAAGAAAATAAGAGTAATTTTTTTCAGATGATATCAGATATGTATAAAACGATTAATGAGACATTGCGTAACATTAATAATAACATTAAATTTTAATTTTTATGGATACAAGAATCGCTCCGAGCATAAATTCAAAAAACAAGATGGACCCCGAAAAAGGGCGTTCACGCCTGATTTCTCCTGAGCCTTTACGCATGAAATATGTGACGGAGGTTTTGTCAGCAGTGGCAGAGCGTCGTGTTTCATTTGCGAGTGTCATGAAACTTGATAAAAAGAAAATCAAGACAATTGCCGAACAAGGTTATGTCAAATTAAAATACGGGCGTTATGATGATGCGCGCAAAATTTTTGAAGTTCTGGCGTTTGTTGATCATAAAAACTTTTTTTATCACTTGGCTCTTGGAGGAGCTTACCATCGTCTCAAGCGATATTTGGATGCCGCCTATCAATATACAGAATGTCTCAAATACCAACCTCATAATACAAATGCATTGGTGAATCGAGGCGAGATTTTTTTACGACACAAGAATTTTAAAAAAGCTGCAGAAGACTTTCGTGCTGCCATTTTAATGGATAAAAGTGGTAAAGATATTTTTGCTAATCGTGCGCGAGCCTTGGTGATTGCTATCAAAAGAAATTTGGCCAAAGAAAAGGGTCAAATGGATGTTGTATTGCCAAATTCACCCTCGAAGCGTAAGAAAATAAAGCCCGCCACACTTTTTGGAAAATCTAAAGGGTAATTTATTTATAACTTGTAACGCATTGTTTATGGGCTTGCTGTACATGCTCGATCAACTTGTCAGTCGCTTGAATTAAGCGGTAAGATTACTAAAATCCTTCAGATAAGTGTTATTAAACAAACAATTAACTATTTACCTGATAATAATCTGTTCAGTTTCAGCTTTGCTGGACTAAATAATATATAAAAATCATATATTCGAAAAAATTATACATTAAAATAAGGGTATGAGTTAGAAATCAGGATGAGAAGATAAAAGTCGTTTCAATGAACAGTTTATTGTAATTTGCCATCCTAAAGAAGGAGATATATTTTGGATTTAGGTTGTTTGACTGTCTATTTCAAAATTGACTTGAGCGTAATAAACCGCTTTTATTCCTTGATTTTATTTGCTTTTCTTGTATGTTTTTAACGTGTTTCGTTGGTTTTTAACTTTTTAAAATTATACTTACAGCTGAGTGTTGAGGCAGTGCCGATTAAGATTGTACACACTTGAACGATGGTGAAGACACTGTTTACCAATGGGTTGAACAAACTTTTCAGAACACAAAGAAAGTCGCCTTTTGTGGTTTAGAATTTCTGAGGCAGTTGAGTGGATAAAGGCTGATGGGGAGAATAGAGTGGTGAAAAAAGGACTACAAAAAAATGAGGGTTGCGTGACGAAATCTCAGAAAAAAAGGTCATCTCCCCTACTAGAGGAAGAGTCCGTAAAGAGGGTGCCGAATTCCCTGTTGCATCACTACGTTCCGCAATGCCAGCTGATTATGCCCATTTGATCGGTGATTTAAAGTTGCGCATTCAACAAGCCAGATTGTGCACAGCGGTTTTGGTTAATCATGAAATGCTCACCCTGTATTATTCCTTGGGGTATGATTTGGACTGTCGCTTAAGAGCGGAAGAATGGGGGAGCGGTATTATTGACCGTATTTCTGAAGATTTACGCAAGGCATTTCCTGAAATGACTGGGCTGTCTCCGCGTAACTTACGGCGTATGCGTGCTTTTTACCGTGAATACTGTGGAAAAACGAAAGCAATTCGGCCACGGGCCGTGGCCAAATTATCAGCCCCAAAATGGCCACCGGTCGTGGCCAAATTGTCATGGGCTCATAATATCATCTTGATTGAAAAACTTAAAGATCTCAAATTGCGTGCATGGTATGCAGAGGCAACTCTAGAATATGGCTGGAGTCGCGATGTCTTGTCTATTCAAATCGATGCCAAGGCTCACAAACGCCAAGGCAAAGCCATTACAAACTTTCGTCGCACTTTACCTGAGCCACAATCGGATTTGGCACAGCAAATTACGAGAGATCCTTATCAATTTGGTTTTTTATCACTGACAGGAAAATTTATAGAACGTGATGTTGAACAGCAGTTGGTGTCTCATGTTAAAGATCTCTTGCTAGAACTTGGAAAAGGTTTTGCATTTATTGGTAATCAAGTGCCTTTGCGGGTATCTGACAAAGATTATTATTTGGATTTATTGTTCTATCACACTAAGCTTCATTGTTATGTGGTTATTGAGTTGAAAGAAGGAAGATTCAAGCCTGAGCACACAGGAAAATTAAATTTTTATCTCTCCGCAGTTGATGATCTATTGCGAGGCCCTGAAGACAAGCCCACCATAGGGTTATTGTTGTGCCGAGACAAGAATCATTTTGATGTGGAATATGCATTGCGTGGCATCAACAAGCCAATTGGCGTGGCGAGTTTTGAAACACAAATTGTTTCCAAGCTACCTAAACACCTTAAAAGAAGCCTGCCCACAGCTGATGAAATTGAAGCGGAGTTATCGCGAGATTTGAAGACAGAGGAGGGTTCGGAATGAGCCTAGAACACAATCAAAACCCTGAGCAAATAGCTCGTGATAAAATTGATGCTTTGTTGAAATGACCTATCCCCATTTGTAAAACAAGGACAAATGTATCAACAACATATCGGCGCCAATTTCAGGGTTTAAAGGGTCTAATCTACCTCCATATTACCTACACCCCAGCTGTACAAATTCGCATTTTTTTGCTAATCAATTGACATGACTCAACCTGAACAAAATGCCCAAAAATGGGTTCAAACTTTTGATTCCTTTAAAACGTGGGAAGAAAAATACAAACATTTAATGAGTTTGGGTAAAAGTTTACCGCCTTTCCCAGAAGACCAAAAGACAGAAATCAATCGCGTGAAAGGCTGTCAATCTCAGGTTTGGCTCATTGCATCTTATGAAAATGGTAAGATCCATTATAAAATTGAGAGTGATGCCTTGATTGTAAAAGGATTGGCATATATTTTGTATGATACGTTTTCTGGAGCAACTCCTAGGGCTATTCTTGATCAGGGGACTGATTTTTTGACATCGATTGGATTAACGCAACATCTCTCGCAAAGTCGATCCAATGGGTTGTCGGCTATGGTGCGACAATTTAAAAACTATGCCATTGCGTTCATGGCATTGGAACAGCAAAAATTGCAGTAAATCCTACTTAATACATTGAATATATTTATGTTTTATATAACGCTGTGTGTGGTTTATTCACTCGGGTTATTCTTGCATCTCAAAATTGAATCGATTAAAATGACGCCATGAAAATTAAACAAGCCATTATACCCGCCGCAGGTTTAGGAACTCGTTTTTTGCCGACAACGAAGGTGGGTGCCAAAGAACTTCTTCCCTTGTATGATAAACCCTGTTTGATTCATATTTTAGAAGAGGGTGTTTCTGCAGGAATCGAAGAGTTTATCATTATTATTTCAGACCGTAAACAAGTTATTAAAGATTTTTTTTCCAACGATGATGACTTGAATAATTTCCTAGCCACCAGAGGGCAAGACGAATTGCTAAAACCATTCTCAGAATTGCTAAAAAAAATATCACTCAAATTTGTTGTGCAAGAAAACCCATTGGGACTTGGTCATGCGGTACTTTGTGCCGAATCTTATATCACAGATGAGAATTTTTTGGTGATGCTCCCAGATGATATTATTATTTCGGACATTCCTGTCGCAAAGCAAATGATTGATGTTTTTCAAATTCATCAAAAGCCACTTTTAGCTGTAATGGAAGTGACATGGGAAGAGGTCAGTCGCTATGGCATTGTATCAGCGCATCCTCTCACAGAAAAAATTGGTGAAATACAAAGTGTCGTAGAAAAGCCAAAACGTGAGGTCGCGCCGTCTAATTTGGCAGTGATTGGGAGATATCTTTTGCCAAAAGAAATTTTTTGCGATTTGAAAAACTTAAGTCCAAGCGTTGGTGGTGAAATACAGCTTACAGATGCTGTCGCACGCATTGTTGATAAGAAGGGATTAGGATCTTATTTATTTGATGGAGAGCGATTTGATGCAGGCACTCCGCTTGGTCTTGTGAAGTCTTCTGTGGCGGTGGCTCTCAATCATCCCGAATCCCGTGAAAGCATGAAGAGTTTTATAAAATTACTACAGATGAGTTTATAATGGTGAATAAAATTTCTATTGGTGAAGGCTGGATTGTCAAAAGTCCCAAAATAAAATTATTTTATCGTATTTATGAGCCTGTTTCTCCAATTGCAACAGTGGTTATCGTGCATGGTTTGAATGAGCACACCGAGCGTTATCAACATGTAGCGGAATTTTTAGCCGATCGTTATCGTGTTGTGTGCTTTGATCAACGTGGGCATGGTCATTCGTCAGGACGTCAAGCTCATATCAATCGCTTTTATGATTTTGTCGAGGATTTGGATTTTGTTTTGGAGTTTTGTGAAGATAATACCCGTGAACCTTTGATTTTACTTGGCCACAGCATGGGTGGACAGGTTGTCTGTAACTATTTAGGACACTTTTCTCATCATAATATCAAAGGTGTTATCACATCATCTGCAAATTTAAAAATTGCCTTTCATGTCTCGCCTCTTAAAATGAAAGTGGGAAAATGGGTGGCAAATAAATTTCCTCAAACACGTTTCCCGAATGATGTGAATCCTGAATGGATCAGTCACGATAAAAGTGTAGTCGAAAAATTTATTAAAGATCCTCTCGGACAAAAAAGAATCACGGCACGCTTGGCACTTGAAATTTATAATAATACACTTACTGTCAATCAAATGGCCTCTAAAATTAAAATTCCTGCACTGATGTTACATGGTGGCGATGATAAAATTTCTGCGGTTCAAGGAACGTTAGATTTTTTTAAGGATTTAGGCTCAAAAGATAAAACATTAAAAATTTATGATCACATGTACCATGAGATTTTTAATGAAATTGACAAAGACCTGCCCTTAAATGACGTTAAAAACTGGCTTCAAGGACGTTGGTAAGAATATTTTAATATAAAGTTTTTAAGTATTTTACAAGACGCTCCATCAGTGTTTTGGTCATTTTGGCAAAAATATCATTTGGCAAATCTTTGCCATTGATGAGTTCTTCTTGAGTGTAATCATAATATTTAAAGAGAGTTTCTTGCGTTGTTTTATCTTTGACTTCACCAAAAATTCGTAGGGTGATTGTTTGATGGCAAATGCCCTTTTTGTCTATTAAGCACGGTGAAATATGAATCTTTTTTACTTTGATATTTAGAGCTAAGGGTCGCGTGAATTTAGGGGATGAGCCTGAATAAAGCGTGATTGGGAGCTTTTTATTCCAGATAGCACTCTTGAGTTGATTGAAAAATGTTTTTGGCAGTTCTGTTACCGTCGATTTGAGTGAACCGAGTTGAATGATTTTCTGTTCAACTTCATGGGCGGTTCCTTCGGCTGTGACCGCGTTAAACGTTGGAATGGTTTGTGTTGCCAAACTGTCGTTAATGATACTGACTTCAGATAAATCAAAAACAGAAAACTCAAGCGCATCATGAAGTGACAACTCACGGCTATTGTATATTTTTATGGCCTCAAATCCGTAATTTGGACTTGAACCTGCCTGAATATCAAAAGCAAAAAGTGTAAGAAAAACTAAACTTAAGAGACATAAAACATATAATGAAAATCGTTTCATAAAATTTCCTTAAAGAGAATATTTATTAAGCAAAGGTTTAATTTTTTCATACGATGGCGCGTGAGAAGTCACTTCATCAGGATACCAACTTTTTTTCCGGCAATCAATAACAACAGGAGGCGTTAGTTCAGCGTGAAAATCTTTAAATGCGACTTCTTGTGCTGTGATATCGCGTGCGGGTTCAAAACGGGTAAAAACATGCCACATAAAATCTTCACTTGATTGACATGCCTCCTTGGGTGAATCAAGAATAACAATTAAGGGCCAATTTTTGAATGTGTCGAGTTCTGCAATTTTATTTTTAATGTCCTGTTCTTCTGCATAACTAAAAGTTTTGACGGCAAGCACCCCCGGACAAAAAACACAAATCTCTTGAATGAAGGCTGGATATTCTCCTGAATAATTCTCTGGTAACTCGCGTTTCTTTTCACCCAAACCAAGCCAAATCATTTTAGAACCGTAGTTAATCGTTTTTGTCGTGTAGTCGAGTGTATCTTGTGAAATATGTGATAAAATGAAAAGATCAGAAGCAAATTCCGTGCGCTCAAGAATTGTTGTTAGCAAGGACTTTAAGTCACGCACATTAATATTTTGATCAGTGACAAGTAAAACTTTTGAGAGTGAGAGTTGACCCTCGCCAAGGATTCTGAGAGCTGTGGTAAGAGCTTCCCGTCGATAGCGATTTTTTACGACGGCACCTGCCAAGGAATGAACACCCGATTCCTCAAAGGCCCAAACACTTGTGACCTGTGGCATAACAAGTTCAATCATAGGTTTGAGGAGGTCCTGTAAATAACAAGCTAAAAAATGATCCTCTTGGGGAGGGCGTCCCACAATTGTTGCTGGATAAATAGCATCTTTGCGATGAAAAATATGTTTAACATTCACAAAAGGATAATCATGTTGCAACGAATAGTAGCCATAATGATCACCAAAAGGCCCTTCTGGGCGCCGTTCGTGAGGCGGACAATCACCTACAACACAAAAATCAGCATCAGAAACAAATGGCAAAGGTGAATACTGTGGAGCCGATGTCATTTTGAGTTTTTTATTCAACACAAGTGAGGCAAATATAAACTCGGGCACATCTTCTGGTAAAGGCGCAATGGCTGAAAGTGTGAGAGCTGGAGGACCGCCAACATAAATATGCACAGGCATGCTTTGATTTTGAGATTCATATTCATGATAATGAAAGCCAATACCGCGGTGAATTTGAAAGTGCAATCCCACCGTTTTTTTATCAAAAAGTTGAATGCGATACATTCCCAAGTTTGGTTTTTTATGTGTAAGACCTTGCGAATGAACCAAGGGAAGGGTGATAAAGGCTCCGCCGTCATGTTCATGACATTTTATTTGTGGCAGTTGAGAGGCGTCCGCCTGAGGAATAAAACTTTCTAACAAAGGAGCGTGTTGTGTTTTTTTAGTTCCAATATTTAAAAATTTTTTTAAGAGGTGACGCCTGTTCCACAAAAATGAGGGTTTTGGAGGGAGTTGGTGGGCCAATTCTTGAGCGAGTTTAACAACTTCGATGGGAGTTTGCCCAAATGCCAAGTCAATGCGACGATGGGAGCCATATAAATTTGTGGCAACAGGAAAACGACATCCTTTAACATTTGTAAAAAGAAGTGCTGGTCCTTTGCGATGAACGACTTCTTTATGCAATTCCGCGAGTTCTAAATGAGGATCGATGACATCGTCAATGACTTTGAGCTCTCCTTTTTCTTTGAGGAGTGTGACAAATTCGCGTGTGGATTGAGGAGGAGAGTGTGTCATTATTTTTGCCTTAATTGACAGGACGCGCAAATGCCGTAAAGTTCCATCTTATGGGCCGTTAAAATAAATCCGTGTGATTTTGCGATTTGCTCTTGGGCCCATTCGATGTCTTCATCTTCAAATTCAACAATGGTTCCACAATGACTGCAAATCAAGTGATCATGGTGTTCATTGGTTTCAATTTCAAAAACAGAATGCGCATCGTTAAATTGATTTTGCTGAGCCACCCCTGCCTCAACGAGCAGTTTTAACGTTCGATAAACGGTAGCGTATCCGACACGTGAATCTTTTGTTTTGACTTTTTCTAAAAGTTCATCGATGCGAATGTGGCGCCCTTTAAGGGCAAAAAAAGTTTCGATGATCACATCGCGCTGGCGCGTTGATTTGAGATTTTTCTTTTTTAAGAAATCATTAAGCTTTTGCTGTAAGGATCCATCCATCACCTATGAATCTAAATGATAATTCAGAGGGCGTCAAAGTAAAAAAAGGGGGAATTCGCTCAGCAGAAATGACATTGTATTTGCTCAGCAAAAATGTCAGTTATGCGAGTAATGGAAAAAAGAGGCGCTTTGATTGGAAAAATGTCACTTTTGCGCAAATCTTTCTGTTTTAAAACGCCCGTTTTCGATAACAGTTGCAAAACTTGCGTAAAATCCTTAAAATATACTTGGTTAGCAAATGGGTTGTTCTCATGATGGGTGATTTATGATACTGTCTCATACGGACTATATTAATGAAGTGAAAAATAAGAAGCAGGTTGTGGGTTCATGGGGATTTAATTCCTACATGGATTTTACAAAAATCAGCAGTGAAGAGGCCAATGTTTGGTTTTTTGAACAAACATTTAATTTTTTAAGATCCTTTTTTGGTCTTGTGTTGCCGGACGCACTCGAGATTATCACTTATAATGCGACAAAGCATATCAAAAGACAAAATCTTGATCAGCAAACTTTTTTAGATGAATTGATGCTTATTCTCAAAGGACTCAAGGAACCCATCTGGACGTTACGGTTGGATTTGAATTTGGTGGGATTTATTCGCAGTCTTCATAAATTGGATCATTCGGTGCGGATTCAAATTGATGAGCCGAGTGCATTTTTTATTTGGGGTGGACCCGATGAAACCGGTTTCCAAAGTTTTTCAATCAGTTACAATCTTTTTAGCGAAGGGTCACTGGCGGGCTCAGACGAAATGCTCTGGTCAGTCAATCAACCTTTACTCGAAAAAGCCTTACAAAAGTGGGAAAAGCAATCCGGTCACACTCTCGAGCCTGTCCAATCTAATATTGGCAGTGTGGGAGGCAAAACGACACGTCAAGGCTTCCAACGACCTGCGATGAAGCGTCGTCCCCCTCCAATGCCCACACGCCGTCCGCCTCCGCGAGCATGAGGACTTTCCCATAATTTGCCAAACACCTTCCTCACTAGGCAAATCTTTTCTTTCAAAGCGATATAAAATCAGCTTGAGGAAAATTAAAAATATAATTATCAAAATAATAAATAAAATATGCAATAAAATAAATAGTTTGAATAATTGCCTGTTGTTTAGAATTGGCACGAAGTGTGCATATTAGTGTTGTGATGAACAGAAATAATCACAAGACTTACGAAAGCGGAGCACATAGAGAAGATTGCATCTATCGTTTTGGACCTCAGCCGGATCTCGAAAAGATAGCGTTGGAAGTTTCAAGTCCTTTGAGTGAGACAGCTGGCAAAATGACTTTGTCTCAAACCAACATCACTTATATTTATGAAAGTGATGATAACTTGGGGGTGCTCTTTTTTCATAGCCTCAAAAAAGTTCTTTATTATTGCGGTCACCGTGTTGATCCAGATCATGTGAGCGAGGAATTAAAAGCGCGCTTGCATGTGATGGAGCGATTTGTTCAAGAATCAAAAGCTTCAGAAAAATTAAAAAAAGAATTTGCAGATTATCTCAAGAAAATGCAAATTTAAATCATGGATATTAAGCCTCTTCAAATCGGTGTTCGTGGCACAAACTCTTCAGACAATCAAGAAGGCGTGACTTTGCGTCAGGATGAGGTGGCTTTACTTCAAGTCTTTAACATAGCCAAAGAACAAGGTGTGCCGGTTTTGATGTATAAAAACCGAGCCATTAGTCTTTATTTGGCTGATCCTGAGCTCAGTGTGGCTCTCATGGTTGAGCTAGCTGGAGCCTTACGACTTTTGACAAAAAATCCGCGAATCCTCAAAAAGAAAGGCTGGCGGGCGCTATTCAAAAAATCAGACTATGATGAGGAATGGCTCGAAGCACAGTGCCACGCTTTTTTGGAATTGATAGCCGACAAAATCAATCGCGAGTACAAACAAACACGCGATGGGCTCAAAGTTTACCGTGATGCTCAAGGTCATTTGATTGTGAATGGTTTGAATGTTTCCTTGTTCTTAAAACAGGAGTTTGATTTTTCTAATCCCATGACGCGCGTTTATTTTACAAGTTTGCAAGAAAAACTCTTTATTATTCTCATGAATTATCAATACGCGTCCTTTCATGATATTGTTCGTCAGGCTGATGATGATTTACGCGTGTTATTAAAAAAAATCCCAAAAACCTAATTTTGGGGCACAGTTTTTGAATAAGCCTCTCTCATGCAGAAAACAGCCTTTCTCGATCGGCTTAAAATCTTATCCTCGACACAAATTTGCTTTTTTTTGGTCCTTTATAATTTATTGGGGCGATGGACGATTCTCCAAAAGGATCATTTATCAGAGAGTTTTGTATTTTGCATCATTGCACTTTTAATCATTTTAGGAACCGTATTTTTTATTTGGTGTGCGTCTCACAAAAACACATTTGGCATTCTTGCTATTATTTTCACATTACTCACTTTACAAACACGAGACACAGCTTTGGATCAATCGGACAAG
>JACCDK011784793.1_pt1 | contig 13350 bp, 13 predicted proteins | sample 7445871 | NCBI WGS metagenome assembly JACCDK01 (sample SAMN15323436, study PRJNA562643) | freshwater metagenome | isolation source: river surface water | place: USA:Blue River Watershed | collected 2017-08-15 | reverse complement strand
TCTGACGATCATATTTACGACGAGCCTCGGATCAATCGGATTCAACGTCGTAAAGAGTTCACTGTGGCCACTTCGGGATTGGTCGGTTGTGTCCTGTGATGTGGGTCAGGGGGATGCAACAGTTATTCAATCGCGTGGATTGGTTGCTGTAATTGACGTGGGTCGTGACGACCGTCTGGTTGATACTTGCCTTCAGCGACTAGAGATATCAAGAATTGACCTTCTAGTGCTCACCCATTTCGACATGGATCACATCGGTGGGCTTCGCGGCGCTATTAGCGGGCGTGAGGTAGGCCTGGCAATGGTTAGTCCATTTAAAGATGAACGTTGGGGTGCCACCGGAACCAACCTCTATCTCGCCAAGTCCGGAGTGCCAATTGTTCAAGTGGAGAAGGGAATGCAAGGGCACCTTGGAGATTTTCTATGGCAGGTGCTGTCTCCAAATCGAAATGCTCTTGGTGCCGAGGATTCAAACGATGCCAGTGTCGTCATGCTTTGGAAGGCTGCTCAATTCAACATTCTGACAATGGCTGACGTTGGAGAAAAGGGGCAAATGCGACTTGCGCGTGATGAGCAGTGGTGGTCAGATTCACAGATTCATAGAGTTCCACTGATTCTTAAAGTTTCGCATCATGGCTCGGCTGACCAGTTTCATGAACTAATTGAAGAGTTGAAGCCTGACTTGAGCTTAGTTTCTGCCGGTCAAAACAACAGTTATGGGCACCCTACCCAGCGCACCCTTTCGATGTTGGCCTCTACCGGCTCTGCAATTTATCGCACGGACGAACTGGGGTCGATATCGGTTGCCAGTCGGGATGGGGCGCTAGTGCTGTCAAACTCTCCACGCGGTTAGGCTTATCCGGTGGGTAAAGCAAAACAGATGGATTGGCGTAAGGCGTCACCTGCACCCATCATTTTTGTGTCAGGTCCAGAGGAATATCTGGCTGGCAGAGCAATCAGGGAAATCCGTGAACAGCTTCGCAAGCTCGACGCTGCACTTGAGATTCATGAAATTGAAGCCGCTGACTACAGTGCTGGAACCCTAACTAACATCAGCAGCCCATCGCTATTCGCGGAGCCTCGTTTGGTCATCATTCGCGGCGTTGAGAAGTGCAGTGATGACTTAATCACAGATGGACTTGATTACCTTCTCAATCCTACGGATGACACAACAGTGATTCTTCGACACAACGGTTCGAGTGTTCGCGGAAAGAAGCTCGTGGAAGCGATACGTGATTCTGAAACAGCCGCTGAAATTGTCTGTTCAGAAATTAAGAAAGATGCCGAGCGTCAGGCGTTTGTTATCGGAGAATTCACACACGCCGACCGAAAAATTGCTCCAGCGGCAGTTCGAGCCCTGCTGGATGCGTTCGCAGACGATACTGCAGAGCTGGCCGCAGCTTGCAACCAGTTGCTTCTTGACAGCGCGGATTCAATTACTGAAGAGATAGTAGACCGCTATTACGGCGGACGCGTTGAGACAAATGCCTTTAAGGTCGCTGATGCCGCACTAGCTGGTCGCGCAGGCGAGGCAATGGCACTCTTACGTCACGCACTAGCAACCGGAGCAGATCCAGTTCCGCTGGTTGCTGCAATTTCAATGAAGATTCGCCAGATGGCAAAAATACATGGCAACCGCTCGGCTTCGGCGGCGAGTTTAGGAATGGCCCCTTGGCAACTAGACCGGGCGCGCAAAGACCTTACCGGCTGGAGTGATGACGGGCTTGCCGCTGCTATACAAGCCATGGCAACTGCCGACGCCGCAGCAAAGGGAGCTGAGCGAGATCCAGTGTATTCACTCGAGAAGTTGGTTAATCTGATTTCTCACAAGGGGCTAGAAGCAGGTTCTCGCTAATGAAGCAAAAGAAATTCGGTATCGCGGGCTTCTTGGCGATCGTATTCATCGCTATCGTCCTTCGTCCTCCGGTCGCATCGATGGGTCCGCTGTTGCAAGAGATTCAGGCAGGTCTAGAGGTAAACGCTGAACTCATCGGTTTGCTCGCTGCCTCGCCCGTTTTATGTTTTGGTTTGGGAGCCTTTGCGAGCCCATGGTTAGTAAGTAAAGTTGGGCTAAATCGGGCCATGCTTTATGTGCTCGTCATGTTGGGGCTTGCGTCGGCTCTTCGAATGGTTTTGGGTTATCCAGGATTGTTGCTCGGCACAGTTGGCGCAGGGCTTTCGATTGCAATCGCAAATGTCTTGTTGCCGACCATCGTCCGCAGTCAATTTCCGAATCGCGTGGCACTTGTTACCGGTGCTTACACAACTCTCTTGGCGGTATCCGCGAGCTTAGCCGCAGCAATCGCAGTACCTTCAAGTAATTTGCTAGGTGGCTGGAATCCAGCTTTGGCAATTTGGATTTTGCCAACTGCAGTTGCAATTTTGCTGTGGCTTCCACAAATAAGGGGAGAAGTTGCGCACGTTGCTCAACCCGCGCACGCAGCGGCTGAAGAAAAGGCAGCGGTGCTTCGGTCACCGATTTCTTGGGCAATCGTTGGCTTCTTCGGAATTCAATCACTTGGTTTTTACGCGCTATTGGGTTGGATGCCATCTGCGTTGATTTCTATTGGGGTGACGCCGCAAGATGCCGGGAATTACCTTGGCTTTGCCAGCGCAATTGGAATTCCTAGTGGACTTCTGATTTCGTCAATGCTTGGACGCTTCAAATCCCTCGCTGGGTGGGCTGCTGGAACGAGCAGCCTAACTTTGGCTGGAAACATTCTTTTCACACTCGTCCTGCAAAGCTCAGACACAAATCTTTTAGTGCTTGCGTGCGTGCTCATCGGCTTGGGGATGTCAGCGACTTTCCCTATTTCGCTGTCCCTAATAAGCACCAGAGCGTCCACCCAGGCTCAAACCACTCAGCTGTCGGCGATGTCTCAAGGGTGGGGGTACTTGGTTGCAGCAGCGGGAACTTTCATGGTTGGACTTGTGGCAAATCTCGTTGGTGGCTACGCACTTAGTTTCGTTCTAATCACGGTATTGACTCTCATCCAAGCTGGCATTGGTTTTTACGCAGGTCGTCCGGGCATAATTCCGGCAAAATAAAAATCCCCCGACCATTAGGTCGAGGGATTTTCAGAGAATCTTTTTATAGAGCAGAAACTTTCTTGGCAAGAGCAGACTTGCGGTTCGCAGCCTGGTTCTTGTGGATTACTCCCTTTGAAACGGCCTTGTCTAGTTTCTTTCCTGCTAGTGCAAGTGCGGTTGCTGCTGCAGCCTTGTCTCCGGCAGCTGCTGCTTCGCGGGTTGCGCGAATCGCGGTCTTTAGCTCGCTCTTTACAGCCTTGTTGCGCTCGGTAGCCTTTAAGTTGGTACCAATGCGCTTGATCTGTGACTTGATGTTTGCCATGTTTCACTTTCTTGGATTGTCACCCGCGCGGGGCAACTAAAAGAGTTTTTATTGGGATTTGGATGGAGACACTCATCCGTATCGAGTCCTAATGCTACCAGCCCAGCCCCCAATTCGGCAACCAATCAAGGCCCCAAAGCCCTAGTTCATCGGGGTCTGTGCGAGAATAGGGGAACCGTCTATCGGTCCCTTTCAATCAATCCAGAGGTATCCATTGTCTCCACGCGCCACCCGCCGCCTTGAACCGGCGAAGACTGACCCGGCGCTAATCCGCAATTTCTGTATCATCGCCCACATTGACCACGGTAAATCCACGTTGGCAGACCGCATGCTGCAGCTCACGGGTGTTGTTGACGACCGCTCAATGCGCGCCCAGTATCTGGACCGCATGGATATTGAGCGTGAGCGCGGTATCACCATTAAGTCCCAGGCTGTTCGCATGCCATGGGAATCTGATGGGCAGACTTACGCGCTAAATATGATCGACACCCCGGGGCACGTTGACTTTACCTACGAAGTGTCGCGTTCATTGGCTGCCTGTGAGGGAGCGGTGCTTTTGGTTGATGCTGCCCAGGGAATTGAAGCCCAGACTTTGGCAAATCTTTATCTGGCGATGGAAAACGACCTGCAGATTATTCCGGTACTCAACAAGATTGATCTGCCGGCTGCGCAACCTGAAAAATACGCCGAGGAACTTGCCAACCTAATTGGCGGAAACCCTGAAGACTGTCTACGCGTATCAGGAAAAACCGGCATCGGTGTCGATGAATTGCTCGACAAGATTGTGGCCACTGTTCCGCATCCGGTGGGTGACCCTAACGCCCCGGCACGTGCGATGATTTTTGACTCTGTTTACGACAGCTATCGCGGCGTAATTACCTATGTGCGAATGATCGACGGAAATCTAAGTCCGCGCGAAAAGATTCAAATGATGTCAACTCGTGCAGTGCACGAACTTCTAGAGATTGGCGTTTCATCTCCAGAGCCGGAACCAACTAAAGGTCTTGGTGTCGGTGAAGTGGGTTACCTAATCACCGGTGTGAAGGATGTGCGTCAGTCGAAGGTAGGTGACACCATCACCAACCAGGCTAAGCCGGCAACAGAAGCGCTCAAGGGTTACAAGGAGCCGTTGCCGATGGTGTACTCCGGAATATATCCGATTGACGGCAGCGACTACCCAGTGCTTCGCGAGGCTTTAGACAAGTTGAAGTTGTCTGACGCCGCTTTGGTCTACGAACCAGAAACTTCTGTTGCCCTTGGTTTTGGTTTCCGCTGTGGATTCTTGGGTCTACTGCATCTTGAAATCATTACTGAGCGCCTTGAACGTGAATTTGGCTTGGACCTTATTGCCACAGCACCTTCGGTGGTTTATGAAGTAACAATGGACGACGGAAAAGAAATCACCGTCACCAACCCAAGCGAATTCCCAGGTGGAAAAATTAAGCAAGTGCTTGAGCCAATGGTGAAGGCAACCATTTTGCTTCCAAAGGATTACACCGGCACGGTGATGGAGCTTTGTCAGCAACGTCGTGGAACAATGATCGACATGCAGTACCTTGGCGAAGATCGAGTTCAATTGCGTTACACGTTGCCACTTGCCGAAATCGTGTTTGACTTTTTCGATCAGCTAAAAAGTAAGACCGCGGGTTACGCGTCTCTTGACTATGAAGAGACCGGACTCGAGAAGGGTGACCTGGTAAAGGTAGACCTATTGCTTCAGGGGGAGCAGGTAGATGCGTTCAGTGCCATCGTGCACAAGGACAAGGCATACGCCTACGGTGTCATGATCACCGGCAAGCTGCGCGAGCTTATTCCGCGTCAGCAGTTTGAGGTACCAATTCAAGCAGCGATCGGCGCTCGCATCATCGCCCGTGAATCGATCCGCGCGATGCGTAAAGACGTTCTTGCCAAATGTTACGGTGGTGACATTTCTCGAAAGCGCAAACTTCTTGAGAAGCAAAAAGAAGGAAAGAAGCGCATGAAAATGGTTGGCCGCGTTGAGGTTCCTCAAGAGGCATTCATCGCCGCTCTGTCTTCAGACAGTGAGAAAAAGGGCGAGAAGAAGGGTAAGTAGTGGCCGGCCCACTACCGATTGGCGACCCTGCTCCGGCGGATGGCAGCCTGCCAGCTCAAGCAGCGATTGGCGCTGCAGATCGAACCTTACACGCTTACGTGCACATACCTTTTTGCAAAGTTCGCTGTGGCTATTGCGATTTCAACACCTACACCGCGGGAGAGTTAGAGGGTGCCAAACAATCTGACTACGCTGATGTACTTATCTCTGAAATACGCTTCAGTGCTGAGGTTTTGCATAAAGCCGGTTTACCAAAACGCAAGCTTTCTACAATTTTCTTCGGTGGCGGAACACCTACTCTCTTGCCGGCCGCCGACCTAGTCAGAATACTCGTGGCCCTTCGTGATGTATTTGAAATTCATGAGGAAGCTGAGATCACAACAGAAGCAAACCCAGACACAGTAAACGCCGACTATCTGCTCGCTCTTCGTGACGGTGGATTCAATCGCGTTTCCTTTGGAATGCAGTCGGCAGTGCCTTCAGTTTTAGCAACGCTCGAACGTACTCATAATCCAGACAACGTTCTGCTTGGCGTGGCTGCGGCTAAAGCACTTGGGCTAAACACTTCAGTTGACTTAATTTACGGAGCACCCGGCGAGACTATTGATGAGTGGCGTCAAAGTGTTGAAGCTGCGATTGCAATGCAGCCAGATCACATCTCTGCCTATGCACTTATTGTTGAAGACGGCACGAAGCTCGCCCGTCAGATTAAATCTGGTCAGCTGGCCGAGCCAGATGAAGATCTGCAAGCAGACAAGTACGAACTTGCAGAGCAACTACTTGCTGAAGCCGGATTCGATTGGTACGAAGTAAGTAACTGGGCGCGAAAGGCCACAGGCACTTCGATCGGCAAATCAAACGCTTCGGCACACAATATCGCGTATTGGCAATCTCAAGATTGGTGGGGCTACGGCCCCGGGGCGCATAGTCACTTTGGCGGTGTTCGCTGGTGGAATGTAAAGCATCCAACCACCTATGCTGCAAAACTTGCCGAGGGTAATTCGTCGGCTGCTGGTCGCGAAACCCTCAGCGACAGAACTCGGCTCGAAGAGAGAATTCTGTTGGAGATTAGAGTGAATTCCGGACTAAGCGTTGCCCTCGCCAAAGAAGCAAACCCAGACGCCGTAAAACTAATTGCGGGCTTTATTGCCGATGAACTGGTTGAGGCCCAAACGGCTATCGGTGGAGTTTTGAAATTGACGCTGAAGGGCCGCTTACTTGCCGACTCCCTTGTTCGCCAGCTGTTGTCAAATTAGTTTTTTACAAGCCGAATCGATAATGGATAGCGATAAAACTCGCCAAGGCTTGCTTTGTAGGCGGCGATGATTCGGAACACCGTCCAGATAATTGGTGGCACCCAGAAAAGGAACCACCCGATGATGCTGATCGCTAGAACGACGTAAAGCAAGAGCATGGTGATTCCGAAGTTGAGTGATTCGATCACATGGTGACGAATGAATGGGCCGCGATCTTTCAGAAACAGGTAGCCAAGCAGGGGAGCGAAGAACTCTAGAACAATCCCAAATGCATGAATAGCGATAGCCCAAAGGCGCTCGAGTTCTGGGGTAAGTGGTTGCCCCGGCGTGGCGTATGGATTCCGCTCTGACATCTGATTCTCCTTCTAGCCCGATTAGCCTACCGATTCATAAATGGTGAAGGTAATATTGGCACTCAGGGCACAAGAGTGCTAACAAGTTGCAGAAAGGCGGTGCGAATTGATTCCAGACAGAAGTCTTGAAGTGCTGCGCGCCATCGTTCAGGATTACATCGCCAGCAAAGAGCCCGTAGGCTCAAAATCGCTAGTCGAGAGACATTCATTTGGGGTATCAGCGGCGACTATTCGAAACGACATGGCGTTGCTTGAAGAAGAAGAGCTGATTCACGCGCCGCACACCTCGGCAGGCCGTGTCCCAACAGATAAGGGATACCGACTATTCGTTGATCGCCTCAGCGAAGTCAAACCTTTGAACGCAGCCGAGAAACAAGCAATCGAAAACTTCATGGTTGGCAGCGCAGACCTTGACGAGACTTTGGGTAGAACCGTCCGCTTGCTTTCTCAACTAACTAATCAGGTTGCGATTGTTCAGTATCCAACTCTGGGTAAGGCCTCGATCCGTCACGTCGAATTAATCCCAGCGGCCGAAACTCGCGTTCTCATGGTTCTGATTACCGATAATGGCCGGATTCAACAGCATGTCGTTGATTTGGGTGTGCCGGTCGAAGAGAGCTTTATCGCCGAGCTAAGAGCAAAACTCAATACAGCTTTAGCCGGAACGCCACTGACCGAGGTTAGCGCCAAGGTAAAGAGCATCACCGCGGGAATGAGTGCCGACCACATCAAACTCACGAACGTAATTCTCAAGAATTTGCTTGAGCAGGTGGATGCAAATCGCCAGGAAAAGATAATTCTTTCAGGAACTTCTAATTTGGCCAAGCGTGAGGAAGATTTTCCGGGAAGTATTTCACCGGTGCTTGAAGCCATTGAAGAGCAGGTCGTTTTGCTCAAGCTCATTAGTGAGATGCAAGCCGAGCAGCACGGGGTGTCACTTCGAATCGGACGCGAAAATCAATTCGAGGGTTTAGCAAATGCTTCCGTCGTGGTTAGTGGTTATGAAAATCAAGGCAGCGAGATTGCAAAACTAGGTGTAATCGGACCAACTCGCATGGATTACTCATCAAATATTTCTGCGGTGCGCGCTGTTGCTCGTTACCTAACTAAAACTTTGGGCAACTAGGAATAAGAGGAACTTTTGAGCGATCACTATGCAGCATTGGGAGTATCTCGAGACGCAACTGAAGAGCAGATTAAGAAGGCGTATCGTAAACTCGCCCGCGAGCTGCACCCCGATGTAAACCCGGCCCCTGAGGCCCAAGAAAAGTTCAAGGCTGTAACACACGCTTATGAGGTATTGAGTGATGCAAATTCTCGTCGCCAATACGATATGGGCGGGCAGGATCCATTCGGCGGTGCAGGCTTTGGCGGCTTCGGGGATATTTTTGACACATTCTTTGGCGGAGGCGGATCTCGTGGACCTCGCTCTCGCGCCGAACGAGGTCAAGATGCGCTAATTCGCATCGATCTAACTCTCCAAGAGGTAGTGTTCGGTATCTTGAAGAGCGTTGAGGTAGACACCGCCGTACTTTGCGAGACCTGTCAGGGTTCATGCTGCCGACCTGGAAGCTCAATGGCAACCTGCGATATTTGTGGTGGGTCTGGTCAGATTCAGCGTCAGGTTCGTTCACTGCTCGGCAACGTGGTCACCTCTCAGCCGTGTGGAACTTGCCGTGGATACGGGCAAGTGATTCCAGAGCCTTGTATTGATTGCCGCGGCCAAGGCCGGGTTCGTGCGCGACGAAACATTGATTTGAACATCCCTGCCGGTGTTGAAGACGGATTGCGTTTGCAACTATCAGGCCAGGGTGAGGTTGGATTTGCTGGTGGTCCAAATGGTGACCTATATGTAGACATGGCAGTCAAAGAAGACGACGTCTTTGGTCGTCAGGGCGATGACCTAACTTGTGTACTTGAAGTTCCTTTGCACGATGCCGTGCTTGGTTCACTTGCCAAGATTCAAACTTTTGATGGCGAAATAGAAATTGAAGTTGAACCTGGTGCGCAAACTGGAGAAGTAATCACCGTGCGCGGTAAGGGAGTGCAGCATTTGCGTTCGGCAGGTCGCGGTGATTTGAAGATCAAGCTTCAGGTAGTTACGCCTAGCAAGCTTGACTCAAAGCAAAAGGAGCTCTTCCGCTCACTTGCGTCGCTTCGCAAAGATGACAGCATCAAGCTGGCTCGCGTTACTCACGGCCGATTCTCTGGCAAGAAAAAGAACTAGTCATGGTTGAACCAATGTTCACCCGCAGCTTTGACCAGCCGGTCCAAGTTGGTGCAGTCCTTGATTTAACCGGTTCAGAGGCAAAGCACGCGGTCTCGGTTCGCAGAATGCGAGTTGGTGAAGCCATTCAACTAACCGATGGCGGCGGGCTAAGGGTTCGCGGACTGGTTGATTCCATCATTGGAAATAACCTTCATGTTCGAGTTAGTTCTGTCGAGCAAGATGCAGCCCCAAAAATTCAATTGACCTTAATTCAGGCGCTAGCCAAGGGAGATCGAGATGAACTCGCGATTCAGGCGGCGACTGAACTTGGCGTGGCCGGTGTCATTCCATGGGAGGCCGATCGTTCGGTCAGCCGTTGGATCGGCCTCAAAGAAGCCAAGGGGGTCGAACGTTGGCAGAGCATTGTGACTGAGGCTGCGAAACAATCGCTGACCACGTGGCACCCCATTGTTGCAAAACCGATCAAGGGCGTTAGCGTTTCCGAATTTGTTAAGGATTTCGATCAAATGTTGGTACTAGACCCAACAGCTCCCCAAGGCATCGGGGTTCATAATCTTCCAAAGACTGGACGCGTCGCGCTCGTGGTGGGGCCTGAAGGCGGAATCAGTGATGCGGAACTTGAGGCTCTGGAAAAGGCTGGCGCCCATCGAGTTAACCTGGGCGCACCTATTCTTAGGACCTCAACCGCGGGTGTTGCTGCGATTTCGGGAATCCTTGCCCTTACTGGGCAATGGGGCTCAAAGTAGACTCATTGCTGGAGGAAAGATTGAATAACCAAGACTGCATCTTTTGCAGAATCGCGAACCAAGACATTCAGGCAAACCTGGTCGAAGAGACAGAACACTCTCTTGCCTTCTGGGATATTTCACCGCGTCAGCCGATTCACATCTTGGTAATCCCAAAGCACCATCACGCCAACATCGCAGAGTTAACCAATAACGCTCCGGATGAATTGGTAGACCTAATGCGGCTTGGATCCAAAATTGCGCTTGAGAAATCAACGGGCTCTTTCCGTCTTAGTTTCAACACGGGGGCAGAAGCGGGGCAAACCGTATTTCACGCGCATGGACACATCACCAGTCGCACGCCAAAGGACCAGCTTGCCTAGTTCATCGCGCGATTCATCGGCAAGTAAGGTTCGTACAGAGAAGCTTCAGGTTGTGGGCGTACCAATGGTTTCGCTTTTTGGTACCGAGGATAAATTGCTTAAAACGCTTGAGCAGACTTACCCTGACGTTGAAGTGCACGCGCGTGGTAACGAGGTAGCGCTAACAGGTCCAGGTTCTCAAGTAGCTGAGGCAAAGAAACTTATTGAAGAAATGGTTGCGCTAATTGCCAACGGGCAAGATCTTGCGCCACAGGATTTCACTCGCTCGGCAAAAATGCTTGAAGGGGAGAACCGCCCTGCTGATGTCCTAAGTCAAAGCATTCTCAGCTCTCGTGGCAAGAGCATTCGCCCTAAGACGCTTGGCCAAAAGAAGTACGTCGACGCAATTGATGAGGCGACAATTGTTTTTGGTATCGGACCGGCGGGTACCGGAAAAACATACTTGGCGATGGCAAAAGCCGTCCAAGCGCTTCAGCGCAAAGAAGTAAGTCGCATCATCTTGACTCGTCCGGCTGTTGAAGCGGGTGAACGCCTTGGCTTCTTGCCGGGAACATTAAATGACAAGATCGACCCATATCTTCGACCGCTGTTTGATGCTTTGCACGAAATGCTTGAGCCAGAATCTATTCCAAAGCTAATGGCCGCCGGAACAATTGAAGTTGCTCCATTGGCCTACATGCGTGGCCGCACGCTGAACGATTCGTTCATCATTCTTGATGAGGCTCAGAACACCACACCGGAGCAGATGAAGATGTTCCTAACCCGTCTTGGTTTCAATTCCAAGATGATTGTGACCGGTGACATCACTCAGATTGACTTGCCAACCGGAAGTTCTGGTCTGCGCACTGCAGTCGAGGTACTTAGCAAGGTTGATGGCATGCACTTTGCAACATTGACTTCAGAAGATGTTGTTCGCCACTCACTTGTTGCCAAGATCGTTGACGCCTATACCAAGTACGAAGATTCGCAAAAAGCCAAGAAGGTATCTAAAAAGGACTCCAAATGAGCATCGAGATCAATAACGAAACCGAGATAGCGGTGGACGAGGCTCGAGTCCTTAGATTGGCTCAGCACGCCCTAGCTGAAATGAACATTCATCCAAAAGCCGAGTTGGCAATTCAATTTGTCGATGAAGAGCCAATGGAGGTACTGCATATCCAATGGATGGATGAGCCAGGACCAACTGATGTCTTGAGTTTTCCAATGGATGAGCTTCGCCCAGGAGGCGAAGGTGAAGTTACTGAACCTGGATTACTAGGTGACATCGTTGTTTGCCCACAGGTCGCTATTCGTCAGGCTGAGGTAGCTGGGCACGAGCCTATAAATGAAATCTTGCTTTTGACTACTCATGGAATTCTGCACCTATTAGGTTTTGATCACGTAGAACCTGACGAAGAAAAAGAGATGTTCGCTCTACAGAAGTCGATTCTCGAAAAATTTTATGCAAGCGAGGCGAGCGCTTAGGTGGTTGGTTTAGCCCTTTGGATCGCAGGACTCCTGGCTCTGCTTACGACCTTGACTGCGGTCGTAAAGGCTGCACTGGAAGTCGATGAATCGGCCAAGGCAGAATCGCTAAGTTTCGTGAGACTGGCTCTTACTGGAGTTTTTGGCGTAGTTGCAGGTCAAGCACTAGCTCCAACTTCAATTGCTTGGTACTGGTCCGCGCTAATCTCGACTGCGATGATGCTCGCACTGTTGTTTGGCTCTCAGTGGGCGGCGAAGCACCTCGGACATCACCGAGTGGGGCAAAAATTACTCAAAACTTTTCGTGGGCCAATCGAATCTATCCATTTGCTTTTTACACCAATTTCACTGCCCAAATTAGACGTCCCAGAAGAGTTTGAACAAGAACTTCTTGATTCCGTAGAAGAATTTGGCGAGACCATAGTGCGCGAAATCATGGTGCCTCGCATCGACATGGCGACAGTGCCCGCTGAATCAAACTTGACCAAGGCAATGAGTATTTTCTTGAGCCGGGGTTACTCCAGGTTGCCGGTGGTTGGCAAAAACATCGATGACATAAGCGGCATTCTTTATGTGAAAGATGTTGCCAGGATTCTTCACGAATCACCAGCGAAAATGGATCAGACGTTGGTTGGCGATATTTCTCGTCCGGTAATTTTTGTTCCTGAATCCAAACCTGTTGATGACTTGCTCCGAGAGATGCAACTGAGTTCAACGCACATCGCCGTGATTGTCGATGAATACGGTGGAGTGGCAGGTCTTGCAACAATGGAAGACGTGATCGAAGAAATCGTGGGAGAAATCAGCGACGAATATGATCGCGAGGTTGCTGACGTCGATGACCTGGGAGATGGACGCTTTCGCGTAAGTGCCGGTTTCTCGCTAGCCGAACTTGGGGAACAGTTGGAGCTTGAGCTTGAAGACGAAGACGTTGACAGCATTGGTGGCCTGTTTGCTAAGGAGCTTGGCCGCCTACCGGGACGCGGCGATGAAGTTACCGTTTCGGGATTGCAAATAACCGCCGATCGAATTGAGGGTCGCCGCAAGCGACTGATCACGGTCATCCTGAAGAAGGATGAAAACTTGGCCGACGCCCAGTCCGCCTTTGAGCAACTGGAGCAGGAAAAATAATGCTGGAACCTTATTCATCAAAACCAATTGAGTCGGATCACCGATCGGGGTTTGCCTCTTTTGTGGGTCGCCCGAACGTTGGTAAATCAACACTTACTAATGCACTGGTCGGTGAGAAGATTGCCATCACCAGTGCCAAGCCACAGACCACCAGGCGAGCCATCCGTGGAATTGTGCACCGAGATTATGGCCAATTGATTCTTGTTGACACGCCTGGGCTCCACCGCCCACGCACACTGCTTGGTCAGCGACTAAATGATTTGGTCGAGCAAACCCTAGGTGACGTAGACGTTATCGGTTTCTGCATTCCGGCCAACGAGAAGATTGGCCCGGGAGATAACTTCATCAATGAGCAACTGAATGAATTTCGCCGGGCAAAGTT
>JACCDK011432307.1_pt1 | contig 13350 bp, 6 predicted proteins | sample 7445871 | NCBI WGS metagenome assembly JACCDK01 (sample SAMN15323436, study PRJNA562643) | freshwater metagenome | isolation source: river surface water | place: USA:Blue River Watershed | collected 2017-08-15 | reverse complement strand
CATACACACAAGGATTAGTTGGGTTAGGATCTGTCGCATCTGGATCTCCATCTCCGTCTAAGTCGCCATTTCCTAAAGACACTTCTATACTTGTTTGGGAATCATCATTCGAATTTAAAGCATTTCCTTGAGAAGAACTCAAACAAGTACTACAAAGCAATGGATTAACCCCAGGGATAAATGCTATATTTCCAAGAATGATATTTGGTAAACTAACAACATTACCCTGAATTGTGAGTAAAATATCTCCAACATCAAAAGGTGTAAAACTTCCAGAGGCATTTGTCAATTTAATGGTATTTGCAGAACCAGTAGTCATTGAAAACACAACCCATCTTGAATCACTACCAGCAGCAACGCCCAATATTTCAGCATTTATACCAACTGTAATAGTTACAATTAATGAGTTCTCAACAATAGAGCTATTTCCATAATTTCCAACATTTGCACTCAGAATACCAGTACTTCCTTGAGGGACAGTAGGCGGACTCATAATAATTCCAATACCTGGATCTGCATTTTGCGAGTTTCCTTTTATTGAAATAAACAATAAGGATATGGCAAAAAATAATTTGAATATAATTTTCATAACACTACTTTTATGTTGAATCTTTTATTTTTTTTGGGAAAATTCTTTTACTGCGCTTTAACTATTACATTATAGGAATTATTAGAACTGTCACTATCACCACCTGACCCATTAATTATTGTTGCTGTTAAAGGCTGCCAAGTTTGGTTTGGAACATTTATTTTTCTTGAAATACTAAAGCCAATACTTGAAAAGGAATTAATATCAATAACCTTATTTGGTTTAAGTGTTACAGTAATAAATAATGAGTTTTCAGTGATAATCCAGTCAGCATTATTTACATCCGTACCACCACTTACATCAGAAGTAGTTGTTGTAGCATTGTATGTAATAGTAAACCCGGATTGTTTAGGCAGTTTAAAAACTAACTGACCAACTGAAGGTCCAGCTCCAATTTCTGAAATATTTACAACAAAATCTCTTGAAACTCCTGCGGTTAAAAAGACTACATTATCTATATCTATTGTTGGAGTAAAATCGGTGGAAATAACAACAATTGAGCTTGTTACTGTATCACAATTGGTTGGATTTGTAACTTCACATATAGTATATTGAACGGAATATGTTCCTGGAGCAGTATTTGGTGCAATCGTTACTGTTCCATCTAGATTTAAGGTTAAACCTGTTGGAACACTTACTGCAGTCAGAGTAACATTCCCCGGAGCAGTTCCAATTACAACGGGAACTCCATTTAATGTATCATTTGCTGTTAATGGAGATGTTGTTCCTCCAACTGTTCCATTTACTGGAGATGTAGTATCAACCACGGCATCAATTACTGGTGCAGTTACTGTTACATTTACTGTAACAGAGTCACAATTTGTAGGATTTGTAACCTCACAAATTGTATATGTTATTGGATAGTTTCCAACTGGAGTATTTGGTGCTACTGTTATAGTTCCGTTTGGATTCATAGTTAGCGGCCCATTTGGCGTAGAAGTTAAAGTAACATTTCCGGGAGCTGTTCCAATTACAACTGGACCAACGCCATTTAATGTATCGTTTGTAATTACTGTTGGTGTTGTACCTCCTGAAACTATACTAGGCGTATCTGTAACAGCATCAATTACTGGAGCAGAAACTAAAATAGAACTCGTTACAGAATCACAATTTGTAGGATTTGTTACCTCGCAAATAGTATATTGAACAGAATAAGTTCCAGCTGGGGTATTCGGAGCTATTGTCACAGTCCCATTTGGATTTAAGGTTAAACCTGATGGAACATTAACAGCCGTTAATGTGACATTACCTAAAGCAGTGCCAATTACTACTGGCAATCCGTTTAAAGTATCGTTTGCAATCAACGTAGGAGTTGTACCTCCTGTATGACCATTTATTGGTGCCGTAGTTTCTACAACTGCATCGATTATTGGAGCAGTAACAGTAACAGTTACCGTTACTGAATCACAATTCGTAGGATTTGTTACTTCGCAAATCGTATATGTTATTGGGTAGGTTCCTACTGGAGTATTGGGAGATACCGTAATGGTACCGTCAGGATTCATTGTTAATGGCCCGTTTGGTGTTGAACTTAAAGTAACATCTCCAGGTGCAGTTCCAATTACTACAGGACCAACTCCATTTAAAGTATCGTTAATAATAACTGAGGGTGTAGTCCCGCCCGAAACTATACTTGGAGTATCAACAACTGCATCAATTACAGGTGCTGTTACTGTCACATTTACTGTAACAGAGTCACAATTTGTAGGGTTCACAACCTCACATATTGTATATGTAATTGGATAGGTCCCAATAGGTGTATTTGGTGCTACTGTTATAGTTCCGTTTGGATTCATTGTTAATGGCCCATTTGGTGTGGAAGAAAGTGTTACATTTCCGGGTGCCGTTCCAATTACCACTGGACCAACGCCATTTAATGTATCATTTGTGATTACCGTTGGAGTTGTTCCGCCTGAAACTAAACTTGGATTATCAACCACGGCATCAATTACTGGTGCAGTTACTGTTACATTTACTGTAACAGAGTCACAATTCGTTGGATTGGTAACCTCACAGATCGTGTAAGTTATTGGATAGGTTCCAACTGGTGTATTGGGAGCTACTGTTATAGTTCCGTTTGGATTCATCGTCAATGGACCATTTGGTGTAGAAGTTAATGTAACATTTCCATGTGCAGTTCCAATTACCACAGGACCAACACCATTTAATGTATCGTTTGTAATTACTGTTGGTGTTGTACCACCCGAAACTATACTAGGTGCATCTGCAACAGCATCAATTACTGGAGCTGAAACTAAAATAGAACTCGTTACGGTATCACAATTTGTGGGATTTGTTACCTCGCAAATAGTATATTGAACGGAATACGTTCCAGCCGGGGTATTCGGAGCTATTGACACAGTACCATTTGGATTTAGGGTCAACCCAGATGGAACACTAACAGCCGTAAGAGTGACATTCCCTGGAGCAGTACCAATTACTACGGGCAATCCGTTTAAAGTATCGTTTGCAGTTAATGTAGTAGTTGTTCCTCCTGTATAACCATTTATTGGTGTTGTAGTATCCACAACAGCATCAATTATAGGAAAAGTTACAGCTAAACTTGTTTGTGAATTATCATTTGTTGTACTTGCATTTCCTTGAGAAACATTCAAAGGTGTTGGCGGAAAAACTCCACAAAGAAGAGGATTAGCAGCAGTTATATATACAATATTTCCAAGAATTAAATCGGGTCCACTAATTACATTTCCTCTTATAGTTAATAATATATTTCCAACATCAAATGAACTAAATCCACCAGCGGTATTTTTTAATCGAATGGTATTTCCTGATCCAGTTGTCATCGATAACAACGTCCATCTGGAATCACTACCAGGAGCAATTCCAATAATTTCAGCATCTGTTCCAACAGAAATAGTAACTCTTAAAGAGTTTGCAACTATTGTACTATTTCCATAATTTCCAACATTCGCACTAAGAACACCTGTAGTACCTAATGTTAAACTTGCCGGACTCATCAGAATTCCTATTCCAGGATCTGAATTTTGCGAAAAAACGTTTGGGGCAATTAATAATAAAACGAAAAGGGCTACTGATTTGTAAATTGTATTCATAGTATTTAATTATTGGTGAATTTTATAATATTTTATTGCGTTTTAATAACAAGATTATAAGTATTGTTGTCGTCTACACTATCTGATCCAGAACCATTTACAATGGTAACCGTAATTGGTTGCCACGTTTGATTTGGAATATTTGGTTTCCTAAAAATTTCAAAACCTATACTTGAAAATGAATACGAATCGATTACAACATTAGGTTTAGAAGTTACTGTAATAAAAAATGAATTCTCAGTAATATTCCAATCACTATTATTCACAACTGTTCCTCCTCCTGCTCCTGATAATACATTTAATGGATTATAAGTGATCGTAAAAGCTGATTGTTTTGGAATAATAAAAACAATTTGTCCATTAGAATGTGACGATCTAGTTTCAGAAATATTTACAACAAAATCTCTAGAAACACCAGCCGTTAAAAAAACCACATTATCAATATCAATAGTTGGAGTAAAATCGGGCAAACATCCTAATGGTGAATTTAATGTTACCATTTGATTAATACATCCCGCGGCGGCTATAGTAATCGTTGCATTAGTTCCAATTGGAATATCTGTAATTGAAGAAGAAGTTACAATTCCGGCTGAGGAGGTAATGGTAGAACCATTTGGGTTGATAAAATATATATTATAGTTTGAGCCTAAACAGGAACCTATACTAAAGCTTACACTTGTTGTTGCACAGGGTGTTATGCAATCATTCGGACTTGTCACTATAACTGAATTCGAGCAAGTTCCATTAGTTGCAGTAATTGTAACTGATGTTCCCAATGGGATTCCTGTCACAGAATTACCTGCCACAGTTCCTGTATTAGAGCTAATTATTGCACCATTACTTACTGAAACTGAAACGCTATAAGTACCTATTCCAGAACAAACTCCTGTTCCTGCACTTATTGTTGGAATGGTACACCCAATAGGAGGATTTGAACAATTTAATGGAGAAACTACTGTAATCGATGTATTCGAACATCCATTTATTGAATAAGATGTTAATACTAAATTAGTTCCAACAGGTATACCAATTACTGAATTTCCAGAGATAGATCCAGCGGATGCAGTCACATTTCCATTACTATCAAAATTCACATTAAATGAAGTTCCATTACATATTGCTCCAGAAACAGTTAAGTTTGGTGATGTTGCGGATGGACTATTTAAATTTACAATTTCTGAGCTACATCCAGTTGTAGTTGCAGTTATAGTGATGTTAGATCCAATTGGAATATCAGTAATTGAAGTAGCAGTTATCGTTCCAATTGAGGAAGTAATTGTTGATCCATTCGGATTATTTAAATATATAGTATAAGTTGATCCTAAACATGACCCAATACTATAACTAACACTTGTAGTAGCACATGGTATATTGCAATCATTTGGACTTGAAACAATGACTGAATTTGTACAAGCGCCATTTGTTGCAGTTATTGTTACAGAAGTGCCAATTGGTATACCTATTATAGAATTTCCAGAAACAGTTCCTGCATTTGAGCTAATTATTGATCCACTACTTGCTGAAACTGAAACATTATATGTCCCAGAACCAGAACAAACGCCAGTTCCTGCACTTAGTGTTGGAGTAAAACAACCTAAAGGAGGATTAGTACAATTTGTTGGTGCAATTACTGTCACCGATGTGCTTGCACATCCATTAATCGATGTTGAAATTAACTCTAAATTAGTACCAACTGGAACTCCGGTAACTAAATTTCCACTAATTGTTCCTGAATTAGAAGTTACAGTTCCATTACTATTAAACATAACAGAATAAGTGTTTCCATTACATACAGCACCCGAAACAGTCAAATTTGGTGAAGTCATTGATGGTGCATATAAAGTAACTGGATTAGTAGCCGTTGTAGTACAACTTGAATTGGTTATACTTCTAACACTTAAAGTATAAATTCCAACTGCCAAACCAGAAAATGTAGCATTGGAGTGATAAGTAGCACCATTATCTATACTGTATTCAACCCCTGATTGTAAAGAAAAATTGATTGCACCTGTTGCAACACTACAAGTTGGCTGTACAGAACTGGCTACTGTGGGTATATCCGGTGGAGTTGTTATTGTCACAGTGACCATAGCACCAGCCGGACTATAACATGCATTCACACTATCATAATAAAAAGGAAAATACGTTCCGGCAACGGCTGTTGTGGGAGTCGCATAAACAGTACCTGTGTGGGTACTATTTGTAAACCATACCAATGCAGCCCCCGAAGGAGTGCTGCTTGTCACTAACGTATTTAAATTTACCGTTGTTTCAGGACAAGTATTATTTAAGGCTGTACTATTTAAAACAGGTGCCAAAAGTCCCGCATTACATAGCGTTCCTAATGTGTAAACTTCATAGGTGTCGGGAACTAAAGCTGCATTTGTAGTAATTGAACCTGAAGATAAAGTACTCGATCCACCTAAAAGTGAAGTTGTATCTACGGTTGATGCAATGGCAACCCATTGGGTTCCATTCCAACCTAAAACAGACAAAGAAGTTAAAGAGGTAATAGCACTTGTGGCATCCCAAGTCAATGTGATTTTTGCTGAGGCAGCTCCGTTTATATCCCAATATTCAATATTATCTACCGTTCCTACACCTGTTCCCTTAAGTGCAGTATTGAAAGGACCACTTGCCGGTAAAACCGGTTCGTTTCCTCCTCTAAGCCTTGAGGTAATAGCTGTAGCAGCACTTACCCCATAATAGGCCGCATTTGAAGGATTAGCTAAAGAAGCTGAGGATACTGCTGCAGGTCTGTATTTATTATTATCTCCAATGGGAAATGTAAAAGCCGTTGTCAAGTAGGTTTTAACATACCCATCTACAAAGGCAGCATCGGAAGCACCTGTCCAAGTAGCTGTTCCAACAAAACTCATGAACCCTTGAGTAACCGTTCTGTCAGTACCCACCACACCCGGCTGAATTCCGGAACCACCATTAATAAAATTGTGTTGAAAATCTACAATACCCATCTCTCCATTATTGAAGATGTAAGTATTTCCAAAACTTGAAGATTGAGAAAAGGATTTTACACTTAGTGCTATTAAAGCAATTAAGGAAAATACTATTCTATTATATATTGATTTTGTCATTTGAATCGATTTTGGTCTTACAACACCGTAAATGTTAGCGTACAACTTTGTCCTGCTAAGGAAAGTGCAAAATTTGCAGTTCCAGTGGAAGCAGGTGTACCTGAAATAACATAGGTTATCGTTCCAGCACCTGTAGCAAAATTTCCAGCTAACAAGGTTGCGGTTAATCCGGTTACTCCTGTTGAAGCAATAGCTTGACTCGAATAGGTTCCTCCATTGCCTCCGGTATAAGAATAGTCAGCACTAACAGCAGCAGCCAAAATAGCATGAGTAAGTGTACCTGTTTTTACTACTCCGGCACAATTAAGTGCTGAAATTGTTCCGGCAGCAGCACTTGGAAGAGCACAACAATTCCAACACGGTGTCCAAACGCCATTTTCACGACTACGAAAACAATTTTGTGAAGTATCATAAACAATCATACCATCCACTGGAGTGGCGATTGCAGCCGAACCAGCTACCCTAGTTAATAGCAAAGCCATATCAGTAGCTTTTAATTCTAACATCGAACCTGCTACAGGAGCTATAGTACCAATTCCTACTTGTGCCAAAGCGGTAAGCTGAATTAATAAAACAAATAGTGTGAGTGATTTTTTCATACTTAAAGAGCGTTCTATTAATTTTGACAATTAATTAATTTAAATGGACCTATATTATTTAATACATTTCCATTTGGATCTACATTTGAACCTGCAACTACTGGAATTTTAAAACCAATTGCTCTAGCTATCCATGTAGGACTACTCAAATAACCAGTGGTATTGTAAACAAATAAATTACCCGAATTACCATCTTTTAATACAATGTTTTCTTGATTGTCCCTCCATAATTTCAAAATATTAAAACCAGAAGTTCCCGCTACTACTTTTGTTTGAACTACTTGTAGTACTGAGTTTGAAAAATTATAAGAAATATTAACCATGTTGCCCCCATTTAAAGGGACACCGTGAATTGCGTAATATCCAGTAACAAAATCTTTAAACAAATTGGATCCAGTGTTAAGAGCTACAGCAGTATTGCCGACAGCTGGTATATAAGACCCTCCATTACCAAATCTATACAACACACCATTATCTCCTAAAATCAAAAAATTTGATAGCATAAATGGCATTATTTTTTTAGGTGTAACACCTGCCGGAAGATTTACTAATTGTGGGGTGGTAACCAAAGGGCCTAAATATGTTCCTGCATTTTCACCAAAAGTGTATACTTTATTATCTGTTGCTATATAGGCAAAACAAACAGCACTATTATCTTGAAATGCAGCAAAAGTCTCTTCCATGTTGGGGTCATATTTTGGCGCTGGTGTTAAAGCTGCACAAGCCCTCGGCACAATATAATAAGGAGTTGATGCAACGGGCGAATGTGCAAAACTAACCCCATTATAAACTAAGGTAGTTCTACCACCCCAAGACCACCATTTACCCGTATGATCTACTGCATAAGCATATTCACCAGTACAATAAATCTCTTTCCATTTATTGCCATCTGGATTAATGATTTCTCTTGGAGTACTTGATTGAGTCCTATTTGAAAATGTAGTAAGCACACCATATATTGGCCAAGTAGTACCATTCGTACCGCCCCATGAATACAACTTCCCATCATCAGTAATTCCAAACATTACAGTACCAGAATTACTAGTTCCCATAATTCGTTTCCATCTAGCATTAGGAAGGTAATTAAGAATATTTGCAGCAGGATATGCAGAATATAAATCATTTGATGAATTGGCATATGTAGTAGAGGCATCACCAGAATACACGTTTCCTAAACCTGTCATTCCATATAAATCTTGATCCCAACCTCCATAAATAAAACCATCTCCTGAAATAAACATTGGGTAGCCGTAACTTCCAAAAACATTATTAGAAAAACACAAATCTCTAACATCCGCTAATGCGGCACAAGGATTTCTTGAAGCACCATAACTAGGTGGTGTGCCAACAGTACCACAGGAACTTAAACAACCCGTCCAAGCACCATTTTGATATCCTTTTATACAATTAGAAGAGATATCATAAACCATCATACCATTAACAGGAGTAGTTACTGCAGCTGTTGTAGCAACACGAGTTAACAACAACGCTTTATCTGAAGCTTTTAATTCTAAAATAGAACCAGCCATTGGGGTGGTAGTTCCTATACCAACTTGAGCTATTGACAAGATGCTAATGCCTAAAAAAAGAATTGTAATTTTTAAATTTTTCATAAATAATAAAAGTTCGTTTATAAGTAGGTTTATAAAATTTGTAGGTTATGCTTTAAAAAATGCTAAATAATCTACCACTATTTTCATGGGACAAAGTTATTTTAGGTGATTAACAAGAAGTAGTCTAAAATTGACATGAAAAACGATAAATTGACTTTTATTGTCGACAAAAAAATAAAATGCAATTATTTATCGATTAAAAGCATTTATTTATCGATTAAATAAGTATTATAAAGATTTGTCCTACAAATTATTTTAATACTAAGTAAAATTTTGAAACGAATATTCACTGCTAATACACCTGTGCAAAATATTATTTGGCGCCTATATTCTTAATCAATTGAAAATCAGCATAAAACAAATTAGTTTATATGGTATTTAAAAACTACCTTTGCACCCAATTTAAAATACAATATGAATAAATTTGAACAATTAGGTCTGAATGAGTCGTTACTGCTGGCGATCAAGGATCTAGGATTTGAGAATCCGTCAGAAGTGCAAGAAAAAGCGATTCCAGTCTTATTGGAAAAAAACACCGACTTAGTAGCTTTAGCACAAACAGGAACAGGGAAAACAGCAGCTTTTGGTTTTCCTCTAATTCAAAAATTAGATGCTGAAGACAGAAGTACACAAGCATTAATTTTATCTCCAACTAGAGAACTTTGCTTGCAAATAACCAATGAAATTAAACAATACTCAAAATATGTAAAGGGTTTACATACAGTTGCAGTTTATGGTGGTGCTAGTATTACAGAACAAGCAAGAGAAATTAAAAGAGGAGCACAAATTATAGTAGCTACTCCAGGTAGAATGCAAGACATGATTAATAGAGGTCTTGTAAATATTAAAAACATCAACTTTTGTATTCTTGACGAAGCAGATGAGATGTTAAATATGGGTTTTTATGAAGATATAGTTTCTATATTATCCGATACCCCAGATGATAAAAGCACTTGGTTATTTTCTGCAACAATGCCTGCAGAGGTAGCAAGAATAGCTAAAAAATTCATGCATGATCCTGCAGAAGTAACAGTAGGAAGTAAAAATTCAGGTTCGGCTACGGTTTCACACGAATTTTATTGCGTAAATGCACGCGATCGTTATGAAGCGTTGAAACGATTAGCGGATGCTAATCCAGATATATTTTCTGTAATTTTTTGTAGAACTAAAAGAGATACTCAAGCCGTTGCCGAAAAATTAATTGAAGATGGATATAGTGCGGCTGCGTTGCACGGAGATTTATCTCAAGCGCAACGTGACGGAGTTATGAAATCATTTAGAGGTCGTCAAATTCAAATGTTGGTTGCAACCGATGTTGCGGCTCGTGGAATTGACGTTGATAACATTACACATGTTGTAAATTATCAATTACCAGATGAAATTGAAACCTACAACCACCGTTCTGGAAGAACAGGACGTGCAGGAAAACTTGGAACTTCAATTGTTATTATTACCAAAAGTGAGATCCGTAAAATTGCTTCGATTGAAAGAATCATCCAACAAAAATTTCAAGAAAAAACTATTCCTTCTGGAATGGAAATTTGCGAAATACAATTGTTACACTTAGCTAATAAAATAAAAGATACCGAGGTTGATCATGAAATAGACAACTACCTTCCTGCAATTAATGAAGTATTGGATGGTTTATCTAAAGAAGAATTAATTAAGAAAATGGTATCGGTTGAGTTTAACCGATTCATTAATTATTATAAAAAGAAACGCGATCTATCTGGAGAAAAAGGCGGCGATCGTGGTGAAAGAGGATCTGAGCCAAGAGAAATTAGAGCTGGTGATCCTGTAAGATATTTTGTAAACATTGGCGCAAGAGATGATTTCGACTGGATGCAGCTTAAAGATTTCTTAAAAGAAACTTTAGAACTTGGTCGAGATGATGTGTTTAAAGTAGATGTTAAAGAAGGTTTCTCTTTTTTTAATACCGATGGAGAACACACCAACAAAGTAATGTCTGTGCTTAATGGATACAGCTTGAATGGAAGACGTATTAATGTAGAAATTTCTAAAAACGAAGGCGGAAGCAGCAGCGGAAGACGTGATCATAACGGAAGAAATTCTGGTGGTGAAAGACGCGGCGGTTTTGGCGGAAGACGTGACGGAGATAGAAACAGCTCATCTAGAAGTGGTAGTTTTGGTCCGAGAAGCGATAGAAAAGAAGGCGGATTCAGAAGTGAAAGAAGAAGAGAACCAGGATCTGCTCAAAGAGAGGAAAGACCATCAAGACGTTCTGAAGGTACTTCTACCCGACCTGCAAGTCGCTCATTTGACGAAGCAAAAACTAGAAGACCTAGAAGAAGTTAAACTTCTTTACAGTTAAAATAGAAATCCCAAATTCTGAAGTGCTACTTTTGGAATTTGGGATTTTTGATTTATTGAGTTCGCTATTTTTGTTAATTTTCTGATAATAATTCCTGCAAATAGAAAAATATACTTCAGAGTTTTATACTTTTAAACTTTCAAATTAGTACATGAAATATTTCGTCGCTTTATTATTTTTTTCCCTTTCTATCTCTGTCTTTTCGCAGCAAACAACTACTTCGAAAAAAGTTCATGGTACTATTGTAAATGGAACTACCACTTTCCCTTTACCTAATGTTAACATCATTAATATTAATAAAGTTAAGGGAACTATCTCAAATGCAAGAGGAAATTTTGATATTGATGCAGATGTAAATGACACGCTTCATATAACCATGATTGGATTTCAATCGTTGCGTGTAAGAGTAACGAATGACTGGGTAAAAAACGGAAATGCCAAAATTGAACTTACCGAAAAAGCAATTGCACTTGAAGAAGTTAGAGTAAGAAAATACAGTCTTACAGGATATCTTGAGGTAGATACCAAATTAATTCCTGACGAAGAAAACTATCGCTATAGCATCTCTGGATTACCACAAGGTTATGAGGCAGGAGAAAACTCTCCCAAAGCATTTTCACGCGTAATGAATTCTATTTTCAACCCAGCAGACATGCTCTATAACTTCTTTGGAAAAAAACCAAAAGAGTTAAAGAAGCTCAAGCAAATGAAAAAAGACAATACCGTTAAAGCGTTATTAGAAACAAAATTCGACAGGGAAACCATTGCAATATTATTAGGAATTGACAAAAAAGATATTCCTGAAATTCTTCAGCATTGTAACTATTCGGAAGCTTTTATTCAAACCGCTAATGATTTGCAAATATTGGATGCCATTAGTCAGTGCTACGAACAATATAAAGTTCTAAAAAAATAAATACTACGAATACTTTTCGTTTTTTAACACTCCCACAATTTGTATATTTGCATAACTAATGTAATTTAAAACCATGCAAAACATCATCGATCGCTTTATTAGCTACGCCATAATTGATACCGAATCGGATGCTAATTCTCCATCTACTCCAAGTACAGAAAAACAATTAGTCCTTGCTAATTTATTAGTACAAGAATTAAAAAATATAGGACTAACCGATGTGACTATTGATGAAAATGGTTATGTGATGGGTACCTTAGAAAGCAATTTAGATCATGAAGTGCCAACTATTGGTTTTGTATCGCATTATGACACTTCACCCGATTTTACAGGAAAAGATGTAAAACCACAAATCGTTACTAATTATGATGGAGGCGATATTGTTTTAAATAAGGAGCATAATATAGTTTTATCTCCAAATTATTTCAAAGATTTATTACTTTATAAAGGTCAAACATTAATTACTACCAATGGATTGACTCTTCTTGGTGCCGATGATAAAGCTGGTCTTACTGAAATTGTAACCGCAATGGAATATCTAGTTCAGCATCCAGAAATTAAACACGGTAAAATCAGAGTTGGGTTTACACCCGATGAAGAAATTGGTCGTGGAGCTGATATTTTTGATGTTGAAAAATTTGGAGCGCAATGGGCCTACACTATGGACGGAAGTCAAATTGGCGAATTAGAATATGAAAATTTTAACGCGGCTGGCGCTAAAATCATCTTTAAAGGGAAAAGCGTTCACCCGGGTTATGCTAAAGGTAAAATGATTAACTCAATGCTCATTGCAAACGATTTTATCAATGAACTACCTAAAAACGAAATCCCACAGGAAACTATAGATTACGAAGGATTTTTTCATGTTACCGGACTTTCTGGTAGCCTAGAAGAAACCAAATTAGAATTGATTATTCGTGATCATGACATGCAATTATTTGAAAAAAGAAAAGAGCTTGTAAATGAAATTGTTGCTAAAATCAATGCAAAATATGCTGCTCAATTTGGCGAAGACATTTGTATTGCTGAGATTAATGATCAATATTATAACATGCGCGAAAAGGTAGAGCCTATGATGTTTATTGTAGATTTAGCCGAAAAAGCAATGCGTGACTTAGGAATTGAACCAATT
>JACCDK011564291.1_pt1 | contig 13351 bp, 9 predicted proteins | sample 7445871 | NCBI WGS metagenome assembly JACCDK01 (sample SAMN15323436, study PRJNA562643) | freshwater metagenome | isolation source: river surface water | place: USA:Blue River Watershed | collected 2017-08-15 | reverse complement strand
CTCAGGCCCCGGCCCTTCCGCGGGAGATCATGCTCGTCGCGGCGCAATCGATTGCCTTGCTGGTGATCGTCACGGCGCTCGCCCAGACCGCCTTCTATATCGTGCAGCTCGTCTATGCCGGCATCGCCCTGTCGAACCGCCCTCCCGTGCCGCGCGGCGCAACCTTGTGGCGGCGCTATTCCGACCAGGCCCCGCCGATCTCTCTCATCGTGCCTGCCTATAACGAGGAGCGCACGGTCATCGAAAGCCTGCGCTCCCTGCTCGCGCTGCATTATCCCGATTACGAGGTTCTGCTCGTCAACGACGGCTCGAAAGATGCAACGCTTGCCCGCGTGATCGAGGCTTTCGGGCTCAAGCGGGTCGGCCGTCTTGTCGACACCAGCGTGGCGCACCAGCCGATCCGCGGCTTCTATGGCAACCCCGATCTGCCTCGCCTGCTGGTGATCGACAAGGAAAACGGCGGCAAGGCCGATGCTCTCAATGCCGGTATCAACGCCGCGCGCGCCAGCCTGTTCTGTGCCATCGACGCAGATTCCCTGCTCGAGCCCGATGCTCTGCTGCGCGTGGTGCGCCCCTTCATCGACCACCCCGACCAGACCATGGCCGTGGGCGGGACAATCCGCATCGCCAATGGCTGCGCCGTCGATGCCGGCCGCATTACCGGCGTTGCCCTGCCCCGCAATCTCCTCGCCCTGATGCAGATCATGGAATATCTGCGCGCCTTCCTCATGGCCCGCCTCGCGCTCGGCCAGATGCAGGCGCTTACGGTCATTTCGGGTGCCTTCGGACTGTTCAGCCGCCAGCACGTCGTCGAGGTCGGCGGATATAGCCGGGAAACGGTGGGCGAAGACATGGAAGTCATCGTCAAGCTTCACCGCCTCATGCGCGAGCAGAGGCGGCCCTACCGCATCGATTTCATCGCCGAGCCGGTGTGTTGGACCGAATGCCCCGAGGATCTCGGCGTCCTGTCGCGCCAGCGCAGCCGCTGGCAGCGCGGCACGCTCGAATGCTTCTTCAAGCATCGCGTCATGTGCTTCAACCCGCGCTACGGGCGGATCGGCTTCCTGTGCTTCGGGCAGATCCTGCTGGTCGATGTGCTCGGACCGCTGGTCGAGGTGCTCGGCTACGTGCTGCTGCCGCTTCTGTGGGCGACCAAGCTCCTCGCCCTGCCCTGGCTGTTGGCCTTCATCGCCGCCACCGTGACCTTCGGCATCGCGATCAGCACCTTCACCCTGATCCTCGAGGAAATCCAGCTGCGTCGCTTCCCGCTTGCCCGCCAGCTCGTGGTCCTGGCCGTGGCTGCGGTGATCGAGAATTTCGGCTATCGCCAGCTATCGAACTTCTGGCGGCTGAAAGGCTGGTGGGATTTCGTGCGCGGGGAGCAGGGGTGGGGCACGATGGGGCGCAAGGGGTTCGGCGGATGACGCCGCCCACCTAGTCGATGAACCGGGCGATCGCCACATCCAGCGCGGCCAGTGCAGCCCGATGGTCCTGTCCGGCCAGCAGCGCCTCCTCGAGCCGCACGGCAGCCTCGCCGACCTCCGCCGCGCCGAGCATTCCCGCAATGCCGGCAAGCTTGTGAGCACGCTCGATCATGGCATCGCGCGCCTCGCCGTACGGCGCAGCGACCAACAGCTGGAATGCCGCGCGCTCCTCGCGCAGGCGAGAGGCGAATTTGCGCCGCAGGCCGACCAGCCACAGGTGCGCCTCGGTCATGCGAGAAAGCGCCTGACCTGCCCGGCCAGAGCCAGCGGGTCGAAGGGCTTGGCAATGACCCCGCGTGCATCGAGGGTGGCGAAGGTCTGGATGTCCGTTGCCTGGGCGCGGGCGGTGATGAACACGACCGGGACATCGCGCGTCCGGGTGCAGTCGCGCAGGCGCGCCAGTGTCGATGGCCCGTCCAGCCCGGGCATCATCACGTCGAGCAGGATCATATCCGGCAGCCACGTGCCGACAATCGCCAGCCCCTCGTGGGCATCGGCTGCCGTGCGCACCTCCATTGCGGGATCGAGCGACAGAGCCAGTTCGGCAATCTCGCGGATATCGGCCTCGTCGTCGACATAGAGAACCCGAATCACGATTCGCGCCTCCGCCCGGCACTTGTCAGCATCAAGGTGGTCTCGACCACCGTGCTTATGGGGCTGCGGCTCTTGATTAGCACGGCATCGGCCGCGACATCGCGGGGCACATCGGCGGCAGTGAGCACGATCAGCGCCATATCACTTGCCGCCTCGCGCAACTCCTCGAGCCACGCTGCCGCACCGTTGCCAGGTCCGCCGACGTCGAGCGCGATATCGACGAGGCAGCCGGCGATGTCCGGCCGATGGGCGATGATTGCGCGAGCCTCGCGCATGGTCGCTGCGCCAAGCACCCGGGCCCGGCCCGTGAAGGCACTGGCGACGACATTGAGAAAATCGACGTCGTGGTCGATGTGGAGCAGCACCGGCAGGTCGGCCGGTTCGGGCTGTGCCCTGCGTAGCTCGACACCCAGCAACGGCAGTTCGACATGGAAGATGCTGCCTCCGCCCGGACGATCCTCGAAGCCGGCCGTGCCGCCATGCCGCTCGGCGATTTCGCGGACAATCGCGAGCCCCAGCCCGGTGCCGCCGCGCGCCCGCGCATCCGAACCGTCGGCCATGGCGAACTTCGTGAAGATGCGGTCGCGGAAGTGCTCGGGCACCCCGCTGCCGCGGTCCCTGACCTCGAGGCGCACCCGCTGCTCGCGCTGGACGGTTGTGACGATCACCGTCTGGCCCGGAGGCGAAAACTTGACGGCATTGGAGATGAGGTTGGTAAGCACCTGTTCCAGCCGGTCAGGATCCCCCAGAACGCATTGCGGCCAGGGCGGCAGGCCGGCCTCGAGGACGACCTGATGGTCATGGGCGAACTGCAGGTTCGCGCTCACGGTGCGCTGGACCAGCGGGCCCAACATCATCCGGCGCATATCGAATTCCATCTTGCCGGATTCGATTTTCTCGATGTCGAGCAGGTCATTGATGAGACGGATCAGACGTTCGCAATTGCTGTGCGCGATCGCGACAAGCTGTGCCGAACGCTCGTTGAGTTCGCCCACGATCCCCGCCGCCAGCAAGGCCAGCGAGCCGCCGATCGAGGTCAGCGGCGTGCGCAGTTCATGGCTCACGGTGGCTACAAACTCGCTTTTCATCCGCTCGGCACGCTTGCGGTGGCTGATGTCGCGCACGGCGGCAACGAAGCGGCTTTCACCGTCTTCGCCAAAGCGGCTGATGGCCACTTCCGTCTCGAACGTAGTGCCATCGGCGCGCCGCCCCACGAGTTCCTGCCGACGTCCTGCGCCCTCGAGGCCTGCCCTGCCCACCGCGGCCAGCCAGCCAAGACTTTCCTCGCGTGCCACAGGGTGTGCGATCAGGATGGCGTTGTCGCGGCCCACAAGGTCGTCGGGGGCATAGCCGAACATCCGGGTCATGCTGGCATTGGCGCGCATGATCCGGCCTTGCGCATCAAGCAGCAGCATACCGTCGACCGCCCCGTCGAACATCGCCCGCTCCTGTTCGGCGACCTGCCGTGCGGCACGAAGCGCGGCGCGGCGCTGAGCGGCAGTGCGGGCAATGATCAGGGTCGGCGCGACCAGCAAGGCGGCGATGGCGAAAAGCAGAAAGGCGACCAACCGCTCGATCTCGCGGCGCTTCTCCTCGCTGGCCCGCTCAAGGCGGGCAAGCTCATCCGCCTCGGCCGCGTGGAGACGGGAGACCGATTGGCGCATCGCGTCCTTCAGGACCCGGTCATCGCTTTGCAGAACCTGCTCGCCCGCGCGGCCGGACTGCCCTGCGGCAGGGACGCTTGCCTCGGGCGGGCCGCGATCCAGCAGGCTGGCTGAGAGCGCCTTCAGCTTCGGCAGCGCGGCGATCGTGGCAGGGGCGCCCTGCTTTTCCAGCGCCGCGAAAACTGCGGCGCGCTGCCGGTGGGGCGCTTGCTGGTGCGCGAAGACTTCGTTCCGCCCGGTCAGCACATTTCCGCGCAACCCTGTCTCGGCGGAAAGATGGAGGACCAGCAACTCGGCAAGACCGGCGCGGACGGCGATGCTGCGCTGCGTCCTGTCCCTGACATCGCGGGCATCGGCAAAGCCCGCGCCGACAAGCATATGGATGCCGCAAAGCGCGACCAGAATCAGCAGCAGGCTCGCTGTCGTGAAAGCCCTGGTCAATCCGCCGTCGCGGCGAGATACTGGCATTGTCGTCACGCTCCCGTGCGCGCGGCTGCTTGCCGACTTCTACGGGCGCACGGCACCCGATGAGGCACCATATCTGCCCCCAAGTCCTGCGTGATATCAAGGGTATATGAAGGCCGCGCTCGTGCCGGCCTGCGCAATCATCCGTGCCTTGCCGGGTTTTCTCCATAAGGAAGGCGCTGGCGGCAGCGCCAGGGGTGCAGCGTTCGTCGGCTGCCAAAGTCTTCCGTCGATCCCCTGCGCCAAACGGTTTGACCGGACACCGGGGCAGCGGCATTACCCCGCCCGTGCAAGCGCGCAGTCGCGGCAACAGCCGTTTTCCGCGCAGCAGCGAGACAGGCAACCCGAAGGAGCTTCACTTTGGACAGACGCGATTTTCTTGCGCTCAGCAGCATGTTCACGGGCGCTGCACTGGCACCGTCCTTCTTCGGCAAGGTGATTGCCGCCGAACAGCTCCAGGACGCCATCGATGTGGCCGTCAAGAAGCGCCTTGCCGATGCGGCGCTTTCGGCGGCGACCGCAGCCGGCGCGAGTTACTGTGACGTGCGCGTCGGGCGCTATCTGCGCCAGTTCGTCATCACCCGCGAGCGCAAGGTCGAGAACATCGTCAACACCGAAAGCTCCGGCACCGGCGTGCGCGTGATCGCCGACGGCTCCTGGGGCTTTGCCGCGACCAACGAGATGACCGAGGACGCAGTCGCCGCCGCCGCGCGTCAGGCCACCGCGATCGCCAAGGCCAATGCACGCTTCCTTTCGGCTCCCGTCCAGCTTGCCCCGACGAAGGGCGTCGGCGAGGTGAGCTGGCGCACACCGATCAAAAAGAACGCGATGGAAGTGCCGATCGAGGACAAGGTCGGCCTCCTCATGTCGGTCAACGAGGCGGCGCTGGGTGCCGGCGCGAGCTTCGTCAACTCGATGCTGTTCCTCGTCAACGAGCAGAAATACTTCGCCTCGACCGACGGGTCCTACATCGATCAGGACGTGCACCGGATCTGGGCGCCGCTGATAGCAACCGCGGTCGACAAGGCGACCGGCAAGTTCCGCACGCGCGAGGGCCTCTCGGCACCGATGGGCCTTGGCTACGAATATCTCGACGGGCGCGCCGAGGACAAGTTCGTCCTCTCGAACGGCCTCACCACCTACGGCATGTCCTACGACATGAAGGAAGACGCGATCGCGGCGGCGAAGGATGCGCAGGCCAAGCTCAAGGCGCCTTCGGTCAAGCCCGGCAAGTACGACCTGGTGCTCGATCCCAACCACCTTGGCCTCACCATCCACGAAAGCGTCGGCCACCCGCTCGAGCTCGACCGTGTGCTCGGCTATGAGGCCAACTACGCCGGCACCAGCTTCGCGACGATCGACAAGCGCGACGCGAAGTTCAAATACGGCAACGAGATCGTGAATCTCTTCGCCGACAAGACCCAGCCCGGCTCGCTGGGCGCGGTCGCCTATGACGATGAAGGCGTGAAAACCAAGCGCTGGGACCTCGTCAAGGACGGGATCCTGGTCGACTATCAGGCCACCCGCGACCAGGCGCACATCCTCGGCAAGGGCGAATCCGACGGCTGCTGCTATGCCGACAGCTGGTCCTCGGTGCAGTTCCAGCGGATGGCCAACGTCAGCCTCGCGCCGGGCAAGGCCAAGCTCTCGCCGGCCGACATGATCGCCGGGGTCGAGAACGGCATCTACATCGCCGGCCGCGGTTCCTTCTCGATCGACCAGCAGCGTTACAACGCCCAGTTCGGCGGGACGGTGTTCTACGAGATCAAGAACGGCAAGCTCGGCCCGATGATCGAGGATGTCGCCTACCAGATGCGCACGCCCGAGTTCTGGAGCGCGTGCTCGGCGATCTGCGACGAGAGCGATTACCGCATGTTCGGCTCGTTCTTCGACGGCAAGGGCCAGCCGAGCCAGGTCTCGGCCGTGAGCCACGGCTCGTCCACCACCCGCTTCGACGGGATCAACGTCATCAACACTGCCCGTTCGCTGGGCTGAGCCAGGCGCAGGAGAAGCAGCAATGAGCATTCTTTCGGAAGCCCAAGCGAAGACGATCCTCGACAAGGTCATCGCCCTGTCGAAGGCCGATCAGATCAGCGCGCAACTGAGCGGCGGCATCAGCGGCAATGTGCGTTTCGCGCGCAATGATATCTCGACCTCGGGTATCGTCGATGACACCCAGCTTGGCGTTCAGGTCTCCTTCGGCAAGCGCGTGGGCACGGCCACCATCAACCAGTTCGACGATGCCTCGCTCGAGCGCGTGGTGCGGCGGGCCGAGAGCCTCGCCAGGCTGGCACCGGAGAACCCGGAATTCATGCCGGTCGTCGGCAAGCAGACCTACAAGCCGACCCAGACCTATAGCGAGGCGACCGCCGCGCTGACGGCCGAGGCCCGGGCCAAGATCGCCGAAGCCTCGATCCTGCCCTGCCGCAAGCAGAAACTGGTCGCGGCCGGTTTCCTCGAGGACGAGCACAGCTTTTTTGCCCACGCCAATTCCAACGGCAATTTCGGCTACCAGCAATCGACTTTTGCCGATTACACCTGCACCGTGCGCACCGAGGACGGGCGCGGTTCGGGCTGGGTCGGAACCAACGTCAAGGACGTCTCCAAGTTCGACGCGGGCGCCGATGTGCAGATCGCGATGCGCAAGGCTGCGGCCTCGGTCGATGCGAAGGCGCTCGAACCCGGCAAATACACCGTGATCCTCGAGCCGGCGGCCGTCGCGGGCCTGGTCAGCTTCATGATGAACTATTTCGATGCACGGTCGGCCGATGAAGGGCGTAGCTTCCTCAGCAAGCAGGGCGGCGGCAACAAGATCGGCGAGCGGATCATGGACCCGCGCGTCAACATCTACACCGATCCCTGGCACCCCGAAGTCTCGGTGTTGCCCTGGGACGGCGAAGGCCTGGCGCGTGAAAAGATTGCGATCGTCGAAGGCGGCAAGGTCGCCAATCTCGACTACTCCCGGTACTGGGCGCAAAAGCAGGGCAAGCCCGAAAATGCCAGCTGGGGCAACATCATCATGGAAGGCGGCACCAAGTCGACTGCCGAACTGGTGGCCGGCACCGAGCGCGGCATCCTCGTGACCCGGACCTGGTACATCCGGATGGTCGACCCGCAGACCGTGCTGCTGACCGGCCTCACCCGGGACGGCACCTTCTACATCGAGAACGGGCAGCTCCAGTACCCGATCAAGAACTTCCGCTTCAACGAAAGCCCGGTGATCATGCTCAACAACATCGAGGAACTGGGCCGCTCGGTGCGCGTGAAGGCCGACGAGGGAAGCTCGATGCTGATCCCGGCCCTGAAGATCAGGGACTTCACCTTCACCTCGTTGTCGGACGCTGTCTGACCGGAAGGATCGTGCGCGCGGGTTACGGAGGGCAGCATGGCCATGACCCGCGCCGATGTCCTGCGCCTGATGGGCGGCGCGCTGGCCGGCGCGGTCATGCCGGGAGCGCTGGCCGCTGCCGGGCCGCGTCCGGGCGGGGCCGCAGCGGGCGGCTACGACTTCTGGTTCACGCGGCTCAGGTACAATTCGGGCGACTGGAACGTAGACCAGCGGATGCCGGCGAACCTGATCACCTCGCTGATCGACTACACCACCTTGCGGATCGATCCCCAGGAGCATGTTGTCGACCTCGGCGACCCGAAGATGCTCTCTGCCCCGTTCTGCTACCTCGCCGGGCACAAGGCGGTCGAATTCTCCGCACCCGAACGCCGCAATCTCGAACGCTATGTCCGCAATGGTGGCTTCGTGTTTGTCGATGATTGCAACCACGACATCGACGGCCTCTTCGCCAAGTCCTTCGAGGCGCAGATCGCGAGCATCTTCGGCGCCGACGCGCTGAAGAAGCTGCCCAACACACACCCGCTCTACACCAGCTTCTTCAAGTTTTCCGGCCCGCCCGCGACCAGCTTCGAACTGAACGGCTGGGGCGACGACATCGTCCATGACTACCTCAAGGGCATCACTATCAATGGCCGGCTCGGCCTGCTCTACAGCAACAAGGACTACGGCTGCGAGTGGGACTACGACTGGCGCAACAAGCGCTTCCTGGCCGAGGACAACACCCGTTTCGGGGTTAACATCATCATGTACGCGCTCACCAACTAGGGGGAACATAGGCAAGTGGCAGAACAGGCACCGGCAAGCGCGGCGGATATCGAGCGGCTGACGGCACGGCTCGGCGAACTCAAGCGCGCGATCGCCACCGCGATCGTCGGCCAGACCGATGTGGTCGACCAGTTGCTCATCGGCCTGCTCGCAGGCGGGCACTGCCTGCTCGAGGGGGTGCCGGGGCTCGGCAAGACCTTGCTCGTGCGCACCCTCGGGGAAGCCCTCGAGCTCGATTTTCACCGCGTCCAGTTCACCCCGGACCTGATGCCCAGCGACATTCTGGGCACGGAGCTTCTGGAGGAGGACCACGGCACCGGCCACCGCTCGTTCCGCTTCCAGCAGGGTCCGGTGTTCACCAATCTACTGCTTGCCGACGAACTCAATCGCACGCCGCCCAAGACCCAGGCCGCGCTGCTCGAGGCAATGCAGGAGAAGACCGTCAGCTACGGCGGGCAGACCTACCAGCTCCCACGCCCCTTCTTCGTGCTGGCGACGCAGAACCCGCTCGAACAGGCCGGCACCTACCCCCTGCCCGAAGCCCAGCTCGACCGCTTCCTGCTGCTCGTGCGCGTGGGATATCCAACCGCTGCCGAGGAGCGCGACATCCTCGCCCGCACCACCGGCAGCGCCGAGGATGCCGTGCCGCAGGTAATGCGCGCCGAGGACGTGATCGCGCTGCAACGCCATGTGCGCGAGGTCTATCTCAGCGACGATCTGCTCGGCTGGATCACAACGCTCGTGCGTGCGACGCGTCCCGGCGATCCGGCAGCACCCGCCGAGGTCGAAAGCTATGTGCGCTGGGGCGCAGGGCCGCGTGCCGGACAGGCCCTGGTGCTCTGCGCCAAGGCGCGTGCGCTGCTCCACGGGCGCTTTGCCGCGACGCGCGAGGACATTGCCGCGCTCGCCGCGCCGGTCATGCGCCACCGCCTGCTGCTCTCCTTTGCCGCCGAGGCCGAGGGCAAGAGCGCCGACGATGTGGTCGCTGCTCTCCTCGCACATATCCCTGCACCGACCGCCTGATCCATGGCCCGCGCGCCGCTCACCATCCCGCCCGAGGTGCGCAGCCGGCTGAAGCGCCTGTCGCTGGTGCCGCGGCGCATGGCGGGGACGCGCGGCTTCGGCATGCACGCCAGCCGCAGCAAGGGCGCAGGGCTCGAATTCGCGCAATACCGCGCCTACGAGCCGGGCGACGAGCCGCGCCGCATCGACTGGAAGCTGTTCTCCCGCTCGGACAAGTTCTTCGTCCGCGAGGCCGAGGAGGAAAGCCCGCTCGCGGTCTGGATCCTGATCGATGCGAGCGGCTCGATGGCGCAGGCCGACCGCGCGCGGCCGGACTGGTCGCGGCTCGATGCGGCCAAGCTGCTGGCGCTGTGCATCGCCGATGTGGCCCTGATGCAGGGCGACCGCTTCGGCTGGATGGTCCTGCAGGAAAACGGCCTGCGCCTCGCCGAACCCCATCGCGGGCGCGGACAGTTCGAGCGCCTCCAGCTGGAGCTGGCGCGTCTCGAGGGCACCGGCACTTTTCCCGCGGCTGCGACCCTGGCACCGCTGTGGGAGCGGGTCGGCGCGCGCGATCTCGTCATTTTCCTGAGTGACTGTTTCGACGAAAGCGGCATCGCGTTGATCGAGCGCCTCGCCAAGGCAGGCCGCGAAGTGCTGGCGATCCAGCTCCTCACCGTCGAGGAGCGCGACTTTCCTTTCGAGGGCGGCTTCCGCTTTCGCGAACAGGAAAGCGGCGCGGAGCTGGTGAGCGATGGCGCGGCCTTGCGCGAGACCTTCCTCGCCCGCTTCGCCGCCGCCGGCAAGGCGCTCGACGAACGCCTCGATGCCGCTGGCATACGCCATGCTGCCGTGGTGCTCGACGAACCCGTCGATCGCCCCTTGCACGTCCTGTTCGGACGCGGAGCGGTACCGACGTGACGCCGCTGCTGCTGGCCCCGCTGGGCCTTGCCGCCCTTGCGGCACTGATCGTTCCGCTGCTGATCCACCTGCATCGCCGCACCGAGGAGGTCCCGGTCGATTTCGCCGCGCTGCGCTGGCTCGACATCCTGACCCGGCCCCGCAGCCGCATCCGCTTCGAGGAATGGCTGCTGCTCGCGCTGCGGCTGCTGCTGGTCGCCCTGCTGGGGCTGCTCCTGGCGCGGCCAGCGCTGCCGGGCCTCGACGGGGATGCGCCGCGCGTCCTCGTGGCACCCGGCATCGATCCGGCCGCTGCTACCGCAGCCGCAGGGCCCGAGGCAGACCTGCGATGGATCGCCCCGGGCTTTCCTGCGCTGGAGGCCGCTACCCCGCCCGCCCGCGTTCCGGTCTCGAGCCTGATCCGCCAGTTCGATGCCGAACTTCCCGCAGGCGCGCCGCTGACGATCCTGGTCCCGCCCGTGCTGGAAGGCGTCGATGCCGAACCGCTGCATCTCACCCGCACGGTGACTTGGCGCATCGTCGGCCGCGGCACGCCCGGACCCGGCCCCGCCCCCTTTGCCGCCCCGACGCTGGCTGTGCGCCATGCCCCGGGCGGCGAGGCTCCGCTGCGCTACCTGCGCGCAGCGGCGGCGGCATGGAGCGGGTCGTCCCACATCACGGCCGGCGCGGGCCGGGACCTGCCGCCGCGTGATCAGGTGCTGGTATGGCTCGTTCCCGGGCCGGTCCCCGCGGCCGTCACCGACTGGGTGAGCGAGGGAGGCACTGCGCTTCTGGGCGAGGCGGCCGAGGTCGCGATGCCGGCGGCGACTGCTGCCTTGTGGCGCGACGCGAAGGGCGACACGCTGGTGGAGGGCGCTCCGCTTGGCGCGGGGCGAGTGATGCGCTTGACCCGGCCGCTGCGGCCCGCTGCCATGCCCGAACTGCTCGCACCTGACTTCGCCGCCACCCTGCGCGATCTCGTCACACCGCCCGCCCCGCCGCCCGCGCGCGTCGCTGCGGCGGCCTTCGCTCCGGTGCCAGGCGCCGGTCCCTATCCCCTGCCGCCGCGCGATCTGGCACCGTGGCTGACGCTGCTGATCGCGCTGACCTTTCTCGCCGAGCGCTGGCTCGCCACCCGCCAGCATAGGTTCGCCGCATGAGCCGCGAGCCGGATTTCGCCGCCTGGGCCAGCCCCGCCCGCCGACGCGCCGCCGCCGATGCGGTGCTGATCGGGAGCCCGCCAGCAGTAGCGCTTGCCGCGCTCGGCTGGCGCCTCGGCGGCCTGTGGCCGGCCTTCGCTGCGCTGCTGGCCGGTGTTCTCGTCATCACATTCGCCGCGCGCCACCGCGTAAGCCGGCTTGACCGCGAGTGGCTGGTGCGCCGCCTCAATGCCCGCGAGGCGCGCCTCGAGGACAGCGCCGCGCTGATCTTCGCCAAGCCCGAACTTGCCCCGCTTGAACGCCTCCAGGCTGAACGCATTGCCGCACGGATTGCGGCGCTCGACCCTGCCAGCCTTGCGGACGACTGGTCGCGGCGCGGCATCGCCGCCACATGGCTGGCGGGCGCGCTGGCCCTCGCCGCCACGCTCTTCTGGCCGGAGCCCGATCCTGCCCCGCCGCCGCTCACCCGTGCGGAGCCAAGCACCGCCGCCGAAGGCGAGCCGCGCCTGACCGGCTTCCGGGTCAGGGTCGTGCCCCCAGCCTACACCCGCTTGCCCGCACGCTACGCCCAGAGCCTCGACGTGCGCGCTCCGCAAGGCTCGCGGATTGAATGGACGCTCGCCTTCGCTCCGCAGGCCCGGTCGGCGGGCGTGCAACTGGTCGGCGGGCAGAGCATAGCCTTCGCATCGAGTCCGGATGGTTGGGAGGGCGCGCTGCGGCTCGATGTGCCTGCGCTCTACCATGTCACCGCGCAAGGGAGGCAGGTCACCCGCGCGCCGCATCGGCTGGAGCCCATCGCCGACGAGCCGCCGCAGGTGCAGGTGATAGCGCCCGCCTCGGGTCTGGTTCTCATCACACCGGGCCAGCGCCGCTGGCGCGTGGTGTTCGAGGCGAGCGATGACTATGCGGTCGATCCGCTCGCACGCCTGACCCTCACCACCGCCGTCGGCGAAGGCGAGAATATCAGCTTTACCGAACGCAGTCGCACGGTGACCGGTACCGGCGATGCCAAGCGCAGGCGCTTCGTGGTCGACCTCGATCTCGCAGGTTTCGGTCTCCAGCCGGGCAGCGATCTTGTCGCCCAGCTCACGATTGCCGACACGCGTTCGCCCGCTCGCCACGTGGTGCGCGGCCCGGGCGTGATCCTGCGCTGGCCTGCGCCGGTTCCAGCCAACGCCGATGGTCTCGAGCTCATGGCCAAGCAGACCATGCCGGCCTATTTCCGCAGCCAGCGCCAGGTCATCATCGATACCGAGGCGCTGATCAAAAGGCGCGGCAAGCTCTCCGTCGACGATTTCCTCGTCGCCTCGGACACGATCGGCGTCGACCAGCGCCTGCTGCGCCTGCGCTATGGCCAGTTCGTCGGGATGGAGGCCGAGGAGACCCCGCGCCCGCCGATGCCCACCTCCGACAAGGACGAAGCCGCAGAGCCCGAGCATTACGATGGCGACGGCCATGATCATGGCGAGGAAAGCGACGCACCCGTGTTCGGCGGGCTCGGCAATGTGCTCGCCGAATACGGCCACACCCATGACGAGAGCGAGGCGGCGACGCTGCTCGATCCCGGTACCCGCGCCCTGCTCAAAAGCGCGCTCGACGCAATGTGGGAGGCCGAACTGCACCTGCGCTCGGGCGAGCCGGAAAAGGCGCTGCCCTTCGAGAACCGCGCGCTCGACTTCATCAAGAAGGTCCAGCAGGCCAGCCGGATCTATCTGCCGCGCATCGGCTCGACCCAGCCGCCGATCGATATGGCCCGCCGCATGACCGGCAAGCGCGCCGGCATCGTCGCGGGCGGTGCCGCGCTGACGCCCTTCGTGATCGAGGACGCGGTCCCGGCGACAGCCTGGCGCGCACTCGCCGGACCGGGGACAATCGACCTCGGCGGTCTGGAGGCCTGGGTTCGCGGAAACAGTGCCCGGATGCGCGATCCGCTGGCGGTGCTCGCCGCGATCGATGGCCTTCGCAGCG
>JACCDK010149413.1_pt1 | contig 13351 bp, 9 predicted proteins | sample 7445871 | NCBI WGS metagenome assembly JACCDK01 (sample SAMN15323436, study PRJNA562643) | freshwater metagenome | isolation source: river surface water | place: USA:Blue River Watershed | collected 2017-08-15 | reverse complement strand
CTTGGGCAACTCGCCTTTCATGCGGCGCACAAATTCTTTGGCCAATGCGGGGTGTGCAGCTTTGTAAGCAGCAAACGCTTTGTTCCACTCTGCTTCGCGAGCGGCGCCACTTTGCTTGGCATCCCAGTTGGCGTACACATCTTTGGGAATGACGAAGGGTCCGTGCGTCCAGCCCAAGGCTTCGCGAGTGAGTTTGATTTCTTCGGCGCCCAAAGGTTCGCCGTGAGCCTTTGACGTGTTGGCGCGGTTGGGGCTGCCTTTGCCGATCGATGTTTTGCAAACGATCAAGGTAGGTTTGTCGGCGCTGTTTTTGGCGTCAGCAATGGCTTTGGCCACAGCCGCTGCGTCATGGCCGTCCACCGCATTGATCACGTTCCAGCCATAGGCGGCAAAACGCTGAGGGGTGTTGTCAATGAACCAAGGCCCCACTTGACCGTCAATAGAAATGCCGTTGTCGTCGTACAAAGCAATCAGTTTGTTGAGCTTCCAAGCACCCGCCAAAGCACACGCTTCGTGGCTGATGCCTTCCATCAAGCACCCATCGCCCATGAACACATACGTGTGGTGATCGACGATGTGGTGACCGGGCTGGTTGAACTCAGTGGCCAACAATTTTTCGGCCAAGGCCATGCCAACGGCATTGGTAATGCCCTGACCCAAAGGGCCTGTGGTGGTTTCAACGCCAGGTGTCATGCCCACCTCGGGGTGACCGGCAGTTTTGCTGTGCAGCTGGCGGAAGTTTTTCAACTCGCCGATAGGCAAAGCGTAGCCCGTGAGGTGCAACAACGCATAAATGGTCATGGACGCATGACCGTTAGACAAAACGAAGCGGTCGCGGTTGGCCCAGTGTGGGTTTTTGGGGTTGTGTTGCAAGTGCTCGCCCCACAAAGCCACCGCCATGTCGGCCATGCCCATGGGCGCGCCTGGGTGACCCGAATTGGCTTGTTGAACAGCGTCCATGGCCAGGGCACGGATGGCGTTGGCCATTTGATGGGCTGTGGGTTGGGTGATTGCCATGGGGACTCCAAAAAAATAGTCGGGTGAAATTGACAATGAAGTTGACAGATAAATTGTCAACGAAGCCCGATATTTTACTGCGCGGGAGCTTGCGCAACCCCTACAGCGTGGCAACATAGCGGCATGCGTTTGAATACCTTGGAATCCAATTCAGTGCCGACCCCCTCAAAAAAATGGGTCGGCACCTCTGAGCAAAGTTTGGCCACCGCAATGGTCTTGGCTGCTGGCAGGGGCGAACGCATGCGACCACTTACCGACCAAACGCCTAAACCGCTTTTAACCGTCCTCGGCAAGCCCTTGATGCAGTGGCACATGGAGGCCCTTGCCAAGTCAGGGCATCACGATCAATTGATCAATACCGCGTGGCTGGGTGATCAAATTGAGTCTCGATTTGGTTTGAACCCCGACTTGCCGCAGGTCGGGCGCATTCGGCTGCGTTATTCGCATGAGGGCAAAGATTTTGGTTATGCCCTTGAAACGGCAGGCGGTATTGTGCGGGCCATGCCATTCTTGGCGCCCATTTTTTGGGTGCTGGCCGGGGACATTTACGCGCCCGAGTTTGAGTTTTCTCCAGAGAAAATGGCATCCTTCGAGCAAAGCCCTCACTTAGCCCACATTTGGTTGGTGCCCAACCCAGCCCACAACCCCGCTGGGGATTTTGGGATGTCGGTTGACGGCAAGGCTTTGAATTTGCCAAAACCCAACAAATTGTTCACGTTCAGCACCTTTGCACTGTACAAAAAAGAGTTTTTCGAAGCCAGCTTCACCGCCATGCCCATCGGTAATCCGCAAGGCACAGCCGCACCTTTGGCGCCTTTGCTGCGTGCCGCCATGGACCGCGGCCAAGTGGGGGCCAGTCTTTACACCGGCGCGTGGACCGACGTCGGTACCCCTGAGCGCCTTATGGAATTAAATCAAATCCGACCCGCCGATTAAACTTGTCCAACATTCATCACGCCTAAACAACATGAGCATTGATACAAACCTGTACGCCCAACGCCGCGCGCAATTGGCAGCACACATGGCGGCACAAGCCCCCAACAGCATTGCCATCATTCCCACTGCGCCAGAGCGGCAACGCAACCGCGACAGTGACTTTTTGTTTCGCCACGACAGCTATTTTTATTATCTGACAGGCTTTACTGAGCCCAACGCTTGGCTGGTGATCACCTCTGATGGACATGCAAGCTTGTTCTGCCAGCCCAAAGATTTAGAGCGTGAAATTTGGGACGGTGTGCGTTTGGGCCCAGAAGCAGCGCCTGCGCGTTTGGGCGTCCATGACGCGTGGTCCATTTCCGCCCTAGATGCCAAGTTGCCTTCCTTGCTCGAAAATAAATCGGTGGTTTGGTACCCGTTTGCCACGCACAAAGACTTGTCAGCGCGCATTGAAACTGGGCTGAACGCCGTCCGCGCACGCGTACGTTATGGTGCATTGTGCCCAGAGCAGCAACGCGATGTGTGCGGCATTCTGGACGAAATGCGCTTGGTCAAAGATGCGCATGAACTCGACATCATGCGCCGCGCTTCGCAAATCAGTGCACGTGCTCACATTCGCGCCATGCAACGCTCCGCGGCCATGCTGCGTGCAGGACAAGACGTTCGGGAATACCACCTAGACGCAGAACTGCTGCATGAGTTTCGTCAACAGGGTTCCCAATATCCTGCTTACGGCTCCATCGTGGCTGGTGGTGCCAATGCCTGTGTGTTGCACTACAGAGCCGATGCCGCGCCTATCCTGAATGGCGACTTGGTCTTGATCGATGCAGGGTGTGAGTTGGACGGTTATGCCAGCGACATCACGCGAACCTTTCCTGCCAATGGCAAGTTCAGTTCCGCACAACGTGAGTTGTATGACTTGGTCTTGGCATCGCAAGAGGCTGCCATTGCGGCAACACACGAAGGCGCCCGATTTGTAGACCCTCATGAAGCCACCGTCAAAGTCTTGGCGCAAGGCATGTTGGATGTGGGCTTACTCGATGCCAACAAAGTGGGCAATGCACAAGACGTCATTGCCAACCGCAGTTACTTCCAGTTTTACATGCATCGCACGGGCCATTGGTTGGGCATGGATGTGCACGATTGCGGCAGCTACGTTGAACCCTCGGAGGTTGGCACCTTCAGTGAACGCAAAGACCCCTTAAGCGGAGAGATCATCAAAGACCGACCCAGCCGCATTTTGCGTCCCGGCATGGTGCTCACCATTGAGCCGGGCATCTATGTTCGTCCAGCCCCTGGTGTCCCCGAGCGATTCCACAACATCGGCATTCGAATCGAAGACGATGCGGTGGTGACAGCCAAGGGCTGTGAACTGATCACGCGCGATGTACCCGTGAAAGCTGACGAAATTGAAGCGTTGATGCGCGCTTGATGGTGGTTTGAGCTTGACCAGTTGACCCCTTAGGAGCGCAGATCTTGGCGCAGTGGCTTGATCAGTTGTGCGTCTAAGTTAAAACTCAGCGTACTTTGTGTGCGGTTTTCCACACGGAATCCGCGACCTGCTGGGGTCTAAAATGAAATCATGCAGAACTTAAGCCCAATCACTCAGTGAGCGGGCAGTTGCTGCCCAACAGGAGAGACAGTATGACAAAGGTGAATGCCGAAGAACGTCGCGCACAATTGCGCCGTGCAGCCCTTGAGTATCACGCATTCCCGACGCCCGGCAAACTCTCCATCGCAGCCACCAAACAGCTGGTGAACCAACACGACTTGGCCCTGGCGTACTCGCCCGGTGTGGCTGCGCCTTGCGAAGAAATCGTCAAAGATCCTGCCGCGGCCTTCAAGTACACCAGCCGTGGCAATTTGGTGGGCGTCGTCACCAACGGAACTGCTGTTCTGGGCCTAGGCGATATTGGTCCTTTGGCGGGCAAGCCTGTCATGGAGGGCAAGGCTGTTTTGTTTAAAAAGTTCTCTGGCATTGATGTCTTTGACATTGAGATCAATGAAAAAGACCCCGAGAAGCTGGTCGAAATCATTGCCTCTTTAGAGCCAACATTTGGCGGCATCAACCTTGAAGACATCAAAGCGCCCGATTGTTTTTATGTTGAGCGCAAATTGCGCGAACGCATGAAGATCCCGGTTTTTCATGACGATCAACACGGCACGGCCATCACAGTGGGCGCGGCCATTTTGAATGGCCTTAAAGTGGTTGGCAAAGACCCCAGCCAAGTCAAATTGGTCACTTCTGGCGCTGGCGCAGCGGCCTTGGCCTGTCTGGGCCTGTTGCTCAAATTGGGCATTCGTCGCGAGAACATCTGGGTCACCGACTTGGCAGGATTGGTCTACGAAGGCCGCACCGAGCTGATGGATGAAGACAAAATTCAGTTTGCGCAGAAAACAAACATGCGCACGTTGGCCGAAGTGATTGACGGTGCAGATGTCTTTTTGGGCCTGTCGGCTGGCGGTGTCTTGAAACAAGACATGGTCAAAAAAATGGCGGCCAAGCCCTTGATTTTTGCCTTGGCCAATCCCAATCCAGAAATTTTGCCCGAAGATGTCAAAGCGGTTCGCGATGATGCCATCATGGCAACAGGGCGTACGGACTATCCCAATCAAGTCAACAATGTCTTGTGCTTCCCCTACATTTTCAGGGGCGCCTTGGACAGTGGTGCCACCACCATCACGCAAGAGATGGAAATTGCGGCCGTCTATGCCATTGCTGAATTGGCGCAGGCCGAGCAAAGTGAAGTGGTCGCTGCCGCTTATGCGGGTGAGCCATTGGTGTTTGGTCCTGAGTACCTCATTCCCAAGCCGTTTGACCCACGCTTGATGATCAAGATTGCACCTGCTGTGGCAAAAGCTGCCGCAGACAGCGGTGTGGCCTCTCGCCCCATTGCTGACATGGAAGCTTACCGCGAGCGTTTGCAAAGCTTTGTGTACGCCTCTGGCACCACCATGAAGCCCATTTACACGGCTGCCAAACGTGGTTTGAAAAAACGTGTGGCCTACAGCGAAGGTGAAGAAGAGCGCGTTTTGCGCGCCGCCCAAATTGTGGCTGACGAAGGCTTGGCCCGACCCACCCTCATTGGCCGCCCTGCCGTCATTGCCGAGCGCATCGAAAAGTTTGGTTTACGCCTTAAAGAAGGGCTTGATTACGAAGTGGTGAATGTTGAAGATGATCACCGCTACCGTGACTTCTGGCAAACATACCATCGCATGACCGAGCGGCAAGGCATCACGGTGCAAATTGCCAAGATCGAAATGCGCCGCCGCCTGTCCCTCATCGGTGCAATGCTCTTGCACAAAGACGATGTGGACGGCCTCATTTGCGGCACATGGGGCACCCATGCCGCGCATTTGCCCTATGTGGACCAAGTCATAGGCAAGCGGCCTGGTGTCAACACCTTCGCATGCATGAACGGCTTGATGCTGCCAAACCGTCAAGTGTTTTTGGTTGACACGCACGTCAATTACGACCCCACTGCAGAGCAATTGGCCGAAATCACGGTGATGGCAGCGCACGAAATGCAGCGTTTTGGCATTCGCCCCAAAACAGCCTTGCTGTCTCACTCCAACTTTGGCACGTCCAACGAGCCAAGCGCCATCAAGATGCGCCAAACTTTGGCCTTGTTGCAAAAAAATGCGCCTTGGTTAGAAGTAGACGGGGAAATGCACGGTGACATTGCGTTGGACGGAGAAGCGCGCGCCAATTTCATGCCAAACGGCACCCTGCACGGCGATGCCAACTTGTTGGTGTTGCCTAACATTGATGCCGCTAACATTTCCTACAACCTGTTGAAAACTGCAGCAGGCGGCAACATTGCGGTTGGCCCTGTTCTTTTAGGTGCTGCCAAACCTGTTCACATCTTGACACCCAGCGCCACAGTTCGCCGCATTGTGAACATGACGGCACTGACCGTGGCCGACGCTAACGCAGTTCGGTAGGCATTCCGGTCGGCAGACCCATCAGCGGTTCGCTAGGCGGAACGCTGCAATCTGCAAGGAAATCCCTTTGATTGGGGAAAGTACTTGCATTTTTTTTCGCCTTGCGGCACACTAGCGCCTTCGAATTTTCGGGTTTACCCGGGGATTTTGAGGGTTGTAAATGGGTAAAAAGACGCTTCATGTTGCCGCAATAGCTGTTAGTTTAGCGTTCATTTTTGGCGCGTGCACTGGTTTGGTGCAAGCCAAATCGACGCCAGAAGCGCTAGCGACGGCACCCATCGCAGTACAGGATTTGCCCAAAGAGGGCCAACAAACTTACCAACTCATCCGTCAGGGTGGGCCTTTTCGATACGACAAGGATGGCACCGTTTTTGGCAATCGTGAACGCATATTGCCTGCTGCAAAACGCGGCTTTTACCGTGAATACACCGTCAAAACACCTGGTGAAACAAACCGTGGCGCGCGTCGAATTGTGTGTGGGGGCGAAGAGCCTCGATTGCCAAAGCAGTGTTTTTACACACAAGACCATTACGCAAGCTTTCGTGAAATTGTCATGACACCCTAAGTTGAACTTGGTGGTGAACTTGGTGATGAACTGAGTGAAAAGTGGTGCGCTTCGAGTTGGAAAGTATCAAGAGAAAAGTGTTTGCAAGCAAACACTTGGTGTTTGTCAATAAAAAGCCCACAAGGCTGGTTTAAAACATAAGAGAGTGAGAACGGCGATGGACAAGCCCATTCGACAGGACCAAGAAACACCATTGAAGGGTGTACGGACGAACATCGTCCAGTCGATTCGTGCATTTCGTGTCAACGATTTGCAAGAAGCGGCGCAAGGCTTGGGTCAACATTTCTTGTATGCCAATTTGGCAAAAGCACAGAGCAAACAAGATGTCTTGGATCTGATTGCAGCGCAATTCACATTGCCCACGCATTTCGGTAAAAACTTTGATGCCTTGTACGACTGCATGACAGACCCTTTGCACAAGTCAGGCCCTCAGCCTGGTTTCATTGTGGTGCTGGAGCAAATTCCAGCCAACGCAAAGTTTGACAAAGAAGCCCGTGAACAGTTGCTCGACATCTTTCGCGACACCGCCGATTATTGGGGTGACCGCAAGGTGCCCTTCCGCTGCTTCTATTCTTTCTCTGTCGCACGTGCTGCAACTGCTGGCGTCGACAAATTGGTTGAAACCACGCCCGAGTTAGACGCCGATGGCTTGGAAATGGTTGCTGAAGAAGGCGAAAAAATGCCCACAGACAAACTGGTCGATGTATCGCCTTTGGCTTTGCGCATGAGCAGCCCCTTCAATGCAGGTTACTGGTTGGCTGCCGCTTAATAACAGCACGCCTTAGCCCTTCAAAAAACGGTGCTTTGCCTTTCGGCAAGCGCCGTTTTTTTCCGTCCTTCTGTGTTGCCCTAGGCGTTTAAAGCCAACGCCAAGTTGAGATACTCTTCAACAGGGACTTCTTCAGCGCGACGTTGAACATCAAAGTGACCTGTAAAGTTTCTTTCCGTCAACCAAGCACCTAAGGTGTGCCGCAGTAGTTTTCGACGTTGACTGAACGCCACTTGAACCATCTTCTCCAACAACTTGGCATCGATGGGTGCAGGTTCTGCGCGCGGCACCATTCTCACGACGGCACTGTCGACCCGAGGGGGTGGGTCAAAACTTTCGGGTGGTACAAAAAGCACATTTTCCATGGCATAACGCCATTGCAGCATGACGGACAAGCGGCCGTAATCAGAGGTGGCGGGAGACGCCACCATGCGATCAATCACTTCTTTTTGTAGCATGAAGTGTTGATCTTCAATGGCCGACACATGTTTAAGCAAATGGAACAAAATGGGGGTCGAAATGTTGTAGGGCAAATTGCCCACAACGCGAAGCTTTTTGCCTGCAGCCAATGCGGTGAAGTCAACCCTCAAGACATCTGATTCCACCACCATGAGTTGTTTGTGCAGGCGAAGACGCGAGGCCAAATCTCGGTCTAGTTCAATCACCGTAAGGTGACCTAAGCGTTCAACCAAAGGTTGTGTCAGGGCTGCCAGCCCTGGCCCGATTTCGACCATGGGTTGTCCAGGTTGCGGGGCAATGGCATCTACGATGGCATCAATGATGCCGCCATCAGACAAAAAATGCTGACCGAATCGCTTGCGTGGAATGTGCTTCATTGGGGTGGGTCACGCAGCTCGACGTAGGCCCGGCCACGCAACTCTTCAACCCAAGTGGCATACAGTTCTTCTATTTTCTTTTCTCGCAATTGGTTGCGCACCATCTCGCGTTGCTCGCGCAAAGTAAGGGGTACGTCGCGACGCTCGATCACTTGAATGAGGTGAACACCAAAGCGCGAAACCAGCGGATCGCTAATTTGGCCTGGCCGCAAACGAGCCATGACCTCTTCGAATTCGGGCACAAACTGACCTGGGCTAGACCAACCCAAATCGCCACCTGTTTGTGCGCTGCCATCTTGAGAGAACTGACGTGCCAGATCTGCAAAGTCTGAACCTGCTTGAATTCTTTGCTTGAAGGTAAGTAAGCGATTACGTGCAGCCCCTTCGTTCAATTCATTGCTGAGTCGCAACAGAATGTGGCGGGCCCGTGTTTGAGTGATCGACACGTTGCTGAGCTCACTTTGTTTTTTCTCCAAGACTTTCAAGATGTGAAAGCCAGCACCGGAGCGCAGTGGCTCAGAGACATCGCCTTTGTTCAAGCTTTGAGTGCCTTCAACGAACAAGCTGGGATAACGGTCTGCGGAACGCAAGCCCATTTCGCCACCATTGGCACCTTTGTCGGCAGCCTGAGAAAGTGTGGCGGCCAAGTTGGCAAAGTTTTCGCCCGCTTTGGCGCGCTTTGAAATTTGCAGTGCCTTGGCTTGTAAGTCTGCAACTTCTTTGTCTGAAGCGTTTTCAGGGACGGCCACCAAAATCATGGCCAGATTCAAATCGAAGGGGACGGCCGCTGTGGACTTGCCAGCTTGCTGAGATTTGATGGATTGCTCAACATCAGTGTCTGAAACGCGCGCCCGGTTGTCGACTTCACGTTCACGCAAGCGGCTGATCATGAGTTGACTGCGAAGTTGCTCTCTGAATGCCGACACGCTCAAGCCCTCTGTCGCCACCCGTTTGTAGAGTTCTTCCTTAGACACTTGGTTTTGTCGCGCAATGTTAGCCTCGGTTTGGTCAACTTCGGTGTCGTCTATGCGAATGCCATTGTCACGGGCTTGTTGCAATTGCGCTTTTTCATTGATCAGTTGGTCAAGCGCTTGTTGGCTCAGGACCTTGGCATCTGGGACGGGGCTGCCAGGCGGCAATTGATTTAACAAGCGAAGTTTGAGACTTTGAACTTCATTGTTGGTAATGGGTTCTGAATTCACCACCGCCACGATGAAGTCTGCTGCACGGGTTTTGGCAGGCCCTTGCGCGAACACGAGGTTGGCATGGCTGCTCACATACATCAAGCACAGGCCCAAGCCCATGCCTAGCAGCGCTTGTCTCAAATTGCCTTGGCGCGCAGAAAAGTGCAGGGTCGCTTGGGGCTTGAAAGCATTCAATGAGAAAGAGTTAGTCATAAGTGGTGAATCTGCTGGTTGGCGCCAAGTCTTCTCGGAGGTATTGGTAACGGGGGATATTGTCGCGCAATGTTTTCAAAGGGCTAGAGCCAACGCGCGCCAAACCCACAAATTCGAGCTGGAACAAAATTCTGCTTCGGGAGGTGCTGGTGGTACTCTGCAGGCGCTCGTAAACCACGCGCCCCAGCCAACAACCTGCGTCGTATTCAAAGCCCAACAGTGTGTCGACCATTTTGCGGTCTTTCAAGCTGAAGTTCATGCGGCCTACGCTGTACCAGCGGTCAGCCCCGAGGCCTTGTCCAGGGGCCAAGGCTTGGGCTTGAGAGGTGTCGGGTGAGCCAAAGGAAAAATCTCTCAGCGGCCACTGCCAGCCCATGTCAAGTTGTTCGCTTTGATCGCGGGTCAGGCGGTAGGCTGTGTTGAACACCCGATAAGGGCTGGGGTTGAAGCGAGTGGTCAGTGTGGTTCGGGTGGTGCGATGTGTTTGCGCATCAAATTGCAAGGTGGAATCAAAGGTCCAGCGGTTGTCCCAGCGCACACCTGCGCCTAACAAAATATCGCTAAAGCCAGAAGCCACGGGCAACTCACCAGGCAAACGCACCAACTGATCTGAGAAACGGTAGCGCTGAGCTACACCGAAGCGCGCCAATTCAGCACCTGAAGTGGCGTCAAACAGGCGACTGTTGACGCCCAAGGTGACCAAATTGTTATCGGCAATGCGGTCTTGGCCAACGTATGGGTTTTCTGAGTAAACGGTGGTGAGGTTGAAGTCAGTCGCGCCGCTGTCGTAGCTTGGCAGAAGGCTTTGATCTTTGTAGGGCGTTCGCACAAAAAACGCTCGCGGCTCCAACGTTTGACGAACATCACGCCCAAAGAAATTAGCATCCCGCTCGTAGATCAAACCCGTGTCCAAACTGAAAGTAGGCAACAAGCGATTGACTTCAGCTTGGCCATTCGTCAATGGTGTGTCCAATTGATAGCGCGTGCCATGCAATTGGATTTTAGGAATGACAAAACCCCAAGGTCTGAGCCAAGGATGGCTGATCTGTGCGGCTGTGTAACTGCGTTGACCGTTGCGCAAGGCAGTGCTGGTTCCACCAGGAATTTGGCTGTAATCGGCTTCAAATCGAGTGGTATCTGCTGTAAAACCAACGTCAAAACCACCCACGTCCCATTTGTTGTAACGCGCCACCACTTGAGGTGAGCGATCGTAGGGCGGCGTGATGGGCGAACTGATGTCTTGCAAGGTCTGAAACTTCAGGACCTGTGTCATCAGACTCCAATCGCCTTGGCCCCAAAACAGGCTGCCTGAGGTGGGCAAAAGCCTTTGTGTCAAAGACAAACCGGCGCGCGGAAAGTCGCGCCAGTAGTTGTCATCGCTCACGCGGTTAACGTTGACATTCACGCCCAAGCGACCCAAAACGCTGTTGCCGGTGTCGATGCCGCCAATGTGCTGCGCCGACATGCCCCAACGGGATTGTTGTCGCAGCCTGTCATGAGGCATGACGTTGACACGTGCTTGTCCTTGGCTGTCCGTTTCCAAGTAACGGAACTCTGAATCGAGTGCCACTCCCCGCTTGGCCATGACGGTGGTGGTGAGCGTGGCATCGCGGTTGGGCGCGATGTTCCAATAATAGGGAGAAGCCACTTCAATGCCGCTGACAGTGTCAATGCCAATGATGGGTGCCAACAATCCAGATTGTCTGGCGCTGTTGAGCGGAAAAGTCAGAGAGGGTGCCGCCAAGATGGGCACATCTTTGAAACGCAACTGCAGGTCTTTGGCCTGAACCGTGTTGTCTTCTTCATTGACTTGGAGACTGGCTGCTTTGAGCACCCATTCAGGCAACCAACTGGGGCCTGGCAAGCGCGAGCAGGTGGTGTAAGTGGCGTTCCGAACAATGGCCCGTTGCGCATCGACAAACTCAATTTCAGAAGCTTCACCATGCCCCCCGCTTTTGAGCAAGGAATAGGTAGGCTGCACAAACTTTCCTTGAAATGAGTCTGCCTGTAACGTCAAGGAAGGACCTTCAAAAACATTGCCCTCTTTTGTGATTTTGACCTTGCCTTGTGCCTTGAGCGTGTCTTGTGATTGGTCGTACTCAATGCGCTGCGCTCGCACCGTGAGGCCTTGTTTTCTCAAACGGGCATCGCCTTCAATGACCAAGTCGAGGTCGGGCCGGGCGTTAATGCGCTCGCCTGAGACAAACAGTGGCGACTGTTTACGCGCATTGTCGGAAATTTTTTCTTCAAGCCTGATGCTGTTTTGAAGTATCAGGCCTGTGCCCAGGGGGGCCGATGGCTGGCCAGTTGAAGCTTCTTTTTCTTGCGCCAGGGCGGACAGTTGCCACAGCAACACGCCACACAAAGTCAGGGCTTGCGCAAGCTTTTTTTTCTGAAATGTGTGGGTGGTCTTCAAGGGGCTGTCATCCGGTAGGACGGGTGTTTGTAGAATGGATTATCCATGAGTGCTGCCCATGTGAACCACCCAATGTGGCTGGGCGCCATTTGCCATCGATTTTTGACTTGGAATGAGACCTTGAATTCACAACAGACATCCAACGCCAATGTGCCTTGGGCCGACCCGCAGCGTCAATTGGCCTGTGAGGCGTGGCTTCAATCGCTGGCTGCAACGCAGGGCTTGCGCCCTCAAACCTTGCGCATTGCCTCTGCGGATGCCAGTTTTCGCAGGTATTTGCGCGTAGACAGTCAGTCGGGCGCTAGCTTGATCGTGATGGACGCGCCGCCTGACAAAGAAAATTGCGAACCTTTCGTCAAAGTGGCCAAGCTGATGCAAGCGGCAGGCCTGAAAGCGCCAGAAGTCTTGGCGTGGGACGCACCGCACGGTTTCATGTTGCTCACTGACTTGGGCGACAAAACCATGATGTCGGCCATTGATGCCCAAAACCCGCAAGCCAACCATGCGCTGTACATGCAGGCCGTGGATGCGCTGATTGCGTGGCAGCTGTCCTCCAAGCCGGGTGTCTTGCCGCCTTACGATGAAGCTTTGCTTCAGCGCGAGCTGAGCTTGTTCCCCGATTGGTACCTGACGCAGCACCGCGGCCTGAAGGTAGAAGGCAAGATGCGCAGCACCTTGGACAACACATTTAAAGCCGTGGTGGCACACAATTTGGCGGCACCTTCTGTCTTTGTGCACCGAGACTTCATGCCTCGCAATTTGATGATGCCAACGGGCGCCGATCCTGCTTTGGGTGTGCTGGATTTTCAAGATGCGGTCTACGGCCCCGTAACCTACGACGTGGCCAGTCTGATGCGCGATGCCTTTCTCTCGTGGGAAGAAGACTTTGTGCTCGATGTCACCATTCGCTATTGGGAAAAAGCCCGCAAAGCAGGCCTGCTCAACTTTGAAGATTGGCACCAAGACTTTGGCGCCTTCTACCGAGCGGTGGAATGGATGGGCTTGCAGCGGCACCTCAAAGTGGCTGGCATTTTTGCGCGGCTGACCTTGCGTGATGGCAAAGAAAAATACTTGGCCGATTCGCCACGTTTCATCGCCTACATTCGCGCTACAGCGTCGCGCTACATTGAGCTCAAGCCCTTGCTGCGGTTGATTGAAGAGGTCGAAGGCACCGACGGTGTCACAGGCTTTGCGTTTGGCCGAATGTAAGACCATGTCACAGTTGCCCCGCTTTCACTGCCCCGCGGCCCTTCTGTTGGGCGACGTATTGGATTTGCCCGCAGGCACAGCGCGGCACGTACAAGTTCGCAGAATGCAACCCGGTGATGAGATCACCCTGTTCAATGGAGAGGGCGGTGAATGCGTGGCCGTCATCACCCACATGGGCCGCAGTGACGTGGGCGTGCGTGTGACACAACGCATCGACACAGAGCGTGAATTGGCCGTGCGCATCCATCTGTGGTCGGGCAT
>JACCDK011298613.1_pt1 | contig 13359 bp, 8 predicted proteins | sample 7445871 | NCBI WGS metagenome assembly JACCDK01 (sample SAMN15323436, study PRJNA562643) | freshwater metagenome | isolation source: river surface water | place: USA:Blue River Watershed | collected 2017-08-15 | reverse complement strand
GTATGCCAGCTATGCAAAATTCTATTGTATTAACGCAAGGTTTCATAGGCGCTACTTCAGACAATGCCTCTGTAACTTTAGGACGAGAAGGCTCTGATTATACTGCTGCAATATTGGCTTCTATTTTAAATGCTTCAGCTGTTAGTATTTGGAAAGATGTGGAGGGCTTGTTAAACGCAGATCCTAAGCAATTTAAAGCTACTCAAAAAATTGAATTGATTTCTTACAGCGAGGTTATTGAAATGGCTTTTTATGGAGCACAAGTTATCCATCCAAAAACCATTAAACCACTTCAGAATAAAAACATTCCATTGCATGTGAAGTGTTTTTTAAATCCAGAATTAAAAGGCACAACTATTCAAAATGAGGTTTCGCAAATCCAGTATCCTCCGATCATTGTATTAAAAAAAGAACAAGTTCTTTTACAAGTTACAACCCGAGATTTTTCATTTATTACAGAAGATAATCTCAGTAAGTTATATCAGGTGTTTCATCAATTGCGTATTAAGATCAATTTGATTCAAAATGCAGCTATCAGCTTTATCGCCTGTATAGACCATAAAGAAGATCAGATTGAAGCAATCATCGCTGCATTAGAGGCAGATTATAAAATCACAAGAAATGAAAATGCGCACCTGTTGACTATTCGTCATTATGACAATGCTATTATTGAGGAGCTTACTAAAGATACGGTTTGCTTATTGCAGCAGAAAACAAGATCAACAATTCAGCTTGTATTGCAAGCTGTATAAAATAAAAAAGGACGCGTAAGCGTCCTTTTTATTTTAGAGAATTTTTTTACCTCTCATAGCTTCTTTTAGAGCACTATCCATTACACGCTCCGCAAATGGTCGAGTAATTTCGTTGAGTAATTCTGTATTTTTTTGAATGCCATCTTTGTCTTTTGAAGCAATGCAATTCTTTAAGCGCTCAATTTGTACTTTTGTTAGTTCTCGTTCTTCTTCGTTAATGGCTGGCGCATAATTGATCAAGAATTTTTCTGTTGTGCTGATCATTTGTTCTGCCTCGGTACTCGCTTCTATTAAGGCACGCACTTGCATATCGTCTTTGGCATGCGTTAGCGAATCTAGCAACATTTGTTCTACCATGCTATCATCTAAACCATATTGTGCTTTTACCGAAATTTCTTGTGCTACACCGCTTCGTAATTCAGTAGCACTTACCTTTAAAATGCCATCTGCATCTAATAAAAACTGAATATCAATTTTTGGTAAGCCTGCAGGCATTGCCGGTATATTTCTTAAGGTGAAAGAAGCTAATTTTCTATTATGTGCTACCTGATCGCGTTCTCCCTGATATACATTGATAAGCAAATTGCTTTGTCCATCTTGAGAAGTAGTGTATTGTCGACCTGCTTTGTTTGGAATTTTTGCATTTCTAGGAATTAATACATCCATTAGTCCACCTAATGTTTCAATACCTAAAGAAAGTGGGGTAATATCCAGCAATAGCATATCTGTATTATTACCCGCTAAAATATCTGCTTGGATAGCAGCACCAAGGGCTACTACTTCATCAGGATTTAGGCTGTCATTAACTTCTTTTTTAAAGAAATCACGAACGCTATTTTTTACTGCAGGTACGCGTGTAGATCCGCCTACCATGATAACTGCATCTATCTGATTAGTGCTCAAGCCTGCATCTTGTAGTGCTTGCTGGCAAGATTGAAGTGTTCTTTGGATTAGCGGTTGAATTAAACCTTCAAACGTTATTTTGTCTATTTCTAATCTATGACCAGCAATGGAAGTTGTTGCTATGGATGCTGTACTTAATTCTTTTTTTGCTTGCTCTGCCGCTAATCGTAAGGCTTGTAGGGTTGTACTGTCATCGCAAGCAATACCTGCTTTTTCTAATTGCTCTTTCCAGTAGATTACTACAGCTCTATCTAGGTCATCGCCACCAAGATAAGTGTCACCGTTGGTAGAAAGTACTTCGAAAATACCTTGATTAATTTTTAAAATAGAAACATCAAAAGTACCACCTCCTAAATCATAAACGGCAACGGTTTTCTCTTCATTAGGATCAAGTCCAATGCCATAGGCTAAGCTCGCAGCTGTCGGTTCATTGACAATACGCAATACATCTAATCCTGCTAGCTTTCCAGCATCTCTAGTGGCTTGTCTTTGGGTGTCGTTGAAATAAGCAGGAACTGTAATAACCGCTCTGTTTACGGGCATTTTTAAAACATGTTCCGCTCTCGATTTCAGTTCTTTTAATATTAACGAAGACAATTCGATAGGGGAATAGAACTGTTCACCAATTTGTACCTTCACTAAAGCATCGCTTGCGTCGTCATATATTTTGTAGGCGAAAAAATGGCTGTCTTGAGAAAGATCCTTATAGCTTTTGCCCATCAATCGTTTTGCCGAATAAATAGTTCTTTCCGGATGGCTTAATAACTTTTCGAGCGCAGCTGTGCCTACTTGAGCTTGGTTTTGCTCATCAAAAAACACTACAGAAGGCACTAAACTCATGCCATCGATTTCTTTTAAAGCGATTGCTTGTCGGCTATCTTCTCTCACAATGGCCACCAAGCTGTTGGTGGTGCCTAAATCAATGCCCACAATAGCATCTTCTTTCTGGATACTACCGGTAGCTATATTGATGCCTATTTTTGCCATAAATGTAAATTAGTAATGATCGCAAAGATAGGATAATCAAGTGGTTTTGTTACTTTTCCTAATTTATAGCGATATCAATAAAATCCATGGAAATTGCCCCTAAATAGCCCTTAAATACCCAAATAAATTTGAAAAATAGGCTATAAATATGTATTTTGTACCTCCCAAATAGCTTGTCTTTGTTAGGCTATTTATAGAAAAACATATTCATATTAAAATATAAAGAACTGTGCGGTTAAAATCATTAGAAATAAAAGGATTCAAATCATTTGCAGATAAAACAGTTATCCAATTAGACCATCCCATTACCGGTATTGTTGGTCCGAATGGTTGCGGTAAATCAAATATCGTAGATGCTATCCGTTGGGTAATTGGTGAGCATAAAATAAAATCCTTACGTTCCGACAATTTGGATGATTTGGTATTTAATGGTTCTCGATCTCGTTCGGCATCCGGAATGGCAGAAGTATCCTTAACTTTTGAGAATACTAGAAATTTATTGCCAACAGAATTTACTACTGTAACCATTACCCGTAAATTTTATAAAAGCGGCGAAAGTGAATACCGATTGAATGATGTAACCTGTAGATTAAAAGATATTCATAATTTATTTTTGGATACGGGTGTAAGTAATGATTCCTATGCTATCATAGAGTTGGGGATGGTAGATGATATCATCAAAGATAAAGATGGATCGCGTAGAAGAATGTTGGAACAAGCAGCTGGTATTTCCATCTATAAAACAAGAAAGAAAGAAGCTAAATTAAAACTAGATGCTACAGAGCAAGATTTAAATCGTATTGAAGATTTGCTCTTTGAAATTGGCAATAATCTTAGAACGCTTGAAAATCAAGCTAAGAAAGCAGAGCGCTATTTTCAAATCAAGACTGAATATAAAACCGTTAGTGTAGAATTAGCTAAAGCTTCTTTAGAAGACTTCAATGAGCAGTATAAAACATTGAATGAGCAAGTAACAACAGAAACAGACCGTAAAATACAATTAGAAGCACAAGTAGCTACCGAAGAGGCGAGTGTAACTAAAGACAAAGTAGTATTGATTGAGCGCGAACAAGAATTGAATGGTTTGCAAAAACATTTCAATGAGTTAATTGCTAAAATCAGCCAATTAGAGAGTGATAAAAAATTAGCGGCTCAACGATTAGATTATTTAAAAGAGAGAGAGAAAAGCTTAGCGCAATTTGTAGAAGGTGCTGGTCAACAATTAACACAATTGCAAGAGTCAATAGATTTTGCAACCACACAAATTGGAGATGAAACAGCAGCTTTAGCAACGATTCAAGATGAATTGAAAGAATTGCGTGCAGCAGTTGATGTAGCAAGAGCAGATTTTGATGAAAAGAAAAATGTAGTAGAGCAATTACGTATTGGGTTACAAGATCAACAACGTTTACAATTCGATGCAGAGAAAAAAGTAGCGGTAGCCGATTCTTCGGTTATGAACCTACAAAGAAGTATGCAGCAAATTGTAGATGAAAAAACTACACGTGAAGCACAGATTAAACAATGGCAAGAAGAAAAAGCGGATCATGCAATTCAGATTCAAGAGCAGCAAGATCGTTTGCAAGAATTAATCACGCAACAAGAAGAAGTAAAAGATAAGATTTTTAAAGCGCAAGAACAGTTAGAAGCACACCGTTCTAATTTGGTAGAAGAGAATAGAAAACTAGATGCTAAACGCAATGAGCATGATTTATTAAAATCTTTAGTAGATAGTTTAGAGGGTTATCCAGATTCTATTAAATTCTTAAAGAAAAATGCGGCATGGAAAAGCGATGCTCCATTACTTTCGGATGTATGTACTGTACAAAAAGAATACCGTACGGCTTTAGAAAATGTATTAGATTCTTACTTGAATTATTACGTAGTAGAAAATTGGCAAGAAGCATTAGAAGCTATTCAGCTATTAGATACTAACAAAAAAGGTAAGGCAAATTTCTTTGTGTTAAATCAAGTGGCTGGCAATGCTCAAGCAGCGCCTAGTTTTAGCCACCCACAAGTAACACCTGCTTTAGCTACCATCACTGTAGATGCAAAATACCAAGCTTTGGCTAACCAGTTATTGCAACATGTGTTTATAGCAGATGATTTAAATGCATTGCAAGAGCTAAGCTTAGAAAAAGGTATGGTACTTATCGACAAGAAAGGCAATCTTATGAAGGGTGCTTATTCTGTTGGTGGTGGATCAGTGGGGTTGTTTGAAGGAAATAAAATTGGCCGTGCTAAAAATTTAGAACGCCTTACAGAGGAGATTACGCAATTAACAGCTACAACTCAATCTTTACAAAATTATATCGAGGAAACGCAAACATTGATTACCGGATTTAATCAAGCATTAAACGGACAAGCAATTGAGCAGACAAAAACATCCTTGAATCAATTACAGAATCAAGAAATCAATTTAGGTAATCGTATTGAAAATTTCGAGCATCTAAATAAACAAGCCGTTTCGCGTGTGGCAGATTTGCAAGCACAGTTAGACGAAACGCAAGATAGCATTAGCGATACTCGTGAAGCCTTGGCTACGATCAATGAAGCTTATGCTGCTATGCAAAAAAATATTGCTGTGGCAGATGCTGCTTTTAAAGAAGTAGAAAGTGCATTTAATGCAGCTAATGAAAAATACAATCAGCATAATTTAGCCTATACTAGACAACAAAGTAAATTAGATAATTTACAACAAGAACTAGCGTTTAGAACCAATCAATTAGCAGATTTAAGAATCCAGATTGAAAAGAATAATGAGCAATTAGCAGAAACGCATGTACAAATTACAGCTACTACAGCTACTTTGCAAGAAGGTGATGCTGCTTGGGTAGCCTTGCTTAAACAAAAAGAAGTAGATGAGAAGGTGTTGAATGAAAAGGATCGTTTGTATTACGAATTCAGAAATACCTTATCAGAGCAAGAGGGTTTACTTAATCAGAAACGAAGAGAAAAAGAACAAGCAGAACAATTACTTACCGGTATAAAAGATACGCTCAACGAATTGAAGCTTCGTTTGACGGGTATGAAAGAGCGTTTGTTATTAGAGTTTAAAGTAAATATCGATGATATCATCGACGAAGCGAGAACAGGCACTCAAACGGTTGAAGAATTAAGTGCAGAAGCCGATAAGATGAAGAAGCGTTTGGATAATATTGGTGAAGTAAATCCAACTGCAATTGAAGCGTTCCAAGAAATTAAAGCACGTCATGATTTTATTGTAGAGCAAAAAATGGACTTAGTAGATGCGAAAGTTTCTTTAATGAGCACCATTGAAGAAGTGGAAACAACAGCTAATGAGAAATTTAAAGAGACCTTTGATAAAGTAAGTGCTAATTTTAAAGAAGTATTTAAAGCCCTCTTTACCGCTGAAGATAATTGTGATTTACGTTTAACAGATCCAACAAATGTTGCAGAAAGTGGTATTGAAATTTATGCTCAGCCTAAAGGTAAACGCCCTAGCACCCTAACACAATTGAGTGGAGGAGAAAAAACCTTGACCTCAACAGCATTCTTATTTGCTATCTATTTAATTAAGACAGCGCCTTTCTGTATTCTAGATGAGGTTGATGCGCCTTTAGATGATGCCAATGTAGGTAAGTTTACACACATGATTCGTCAATTCTCCGATAACTCTCAGTTTATTATTGTAACCCACAATAAACAAACTATGTCGGCAGTAGATGTAATTTATGGTGTTACAATGCAAGAAGCGGGTGTTAGTAAATTAGTGCCCGTTGATTTTAGAAGTTTGAATGATTAATATAATTATTTTAATATTTGTTAAAGGTCGCATATGCGACCTTTTTTATTTTAGCTTTTCATATTTATATAAATAATTTAATTTATTTTGCACCGCAATTTAAAATTGCTTAGTGTTAATTATAAATTTTGTTGGTTGTTATTATGGTGATTAATTACAGTTGAACTTATATAGAAAGAACTTAATTATCCTGTTTATTAATATCCCGTTTCGTTAGTGTTTTATTTTAAAAGTAAATTATATGAAAAAGTTATTCGTTGCTATTATGCTATTTCCTTTTGTCATTCCATCTAATGCACAAAATTGTTTGAATCTTCAATTTGCAAAAGACACCCTTTATTTTTGTGCCGCGGAGACCAAGATGATGCCAATAACCATTAGCGGGCAGAATTTTGTACCCTTAGATACCATTTGGGGAGCCAATGGTTTTTATATAGGTAAAACCATTTCCCCTATATTCACAGATACGGCTACTGAAGGATATTATTCGCTATGTATAAAAAGTTTGTCAACTCAAAATTTGCTAATGAATGGAGATTTTTCTTTAGGTAATCAAAATTTTCAGTCTAGCTATCAGAGCTATGTAAGCACTGCTGCTAATATGATGCCGGCTAGTCATTATTTCGTTGGCAACAACCCTAACGCTATTCATCCAGATTATTTATCAATGGGCGACCATACTACTGGAACAGGGAATATGTTTATATGCAATGCCTCTGATACCGCAAATGTTGTGGTTTGGCAACAGTCTATTACGGTTGTCCCGCATACCGATTATGACTTTTCTACCTGGGTGGCTACCGTTTTAAATACCGATCCTAATCCAGCTCAATTACAATTCTCCATTAATGGTGTACTTATTGGGCCCGTATTTAATGCCAATGCAACTGGTAATATTTGGGAGCAATTCCATGCTGTTTGGAATAGCGGCAATGCTACTACAGCATTGATTTCTATTGTTAATCAAAATACCATTGACGAAGGAAATGATTTTGCTTTAGATGATATTGCGTTTAATGAGTATTGCATTTCTAAAGATTCTTTTTATTTGAAAGTTAATAAAGCAACATATTCCATGAATAAATTTTCTGCTTGTACAGAAGACTCTGTTTATTGCTCACTAACAGGTATTGGAGCTTTACCATCTGTAGTTCATTGGAGTTTTGGTGATGGTCAGTTTTCTTCTCTTGCAAGTGTAGCGCATATTTATCCATTGCAAGGTACTTATAAGCTGGTGCTTACATATCAAATGCCCGGTTGTCCGAGTATGAAAGATAGTACCTATATAGATACGCATCATGCTTTGCAGGCAGGAATCAATTTATCGGCAAATCCTATCGATATCAAAGATGTTTTATATTGTCAAAGTAATTCTACAGGTGCCATTACGAATTACGAATGGTTTACGGGGGATAATAAATTCTACTCGGGCAATAGCATTGCACATAGCTACAAAATGCCGGGTACTTATACCATTACACATATCGTAAGCGATTCGATGTCTTGTAGCGATACCGCAAGGGTAGAACTCGTTGTAACAAGTAATACGCATTTCTTTGTGCCTACTGCTTTCAGTCCAAATGCTGATGGGGTCAATGATGTTTTTAGAGTTAAAGGCGATTATGAACAAATGAATACCTTCGATTTGTCGGTCTATAATAGATGGGGTCAATTGCAATTTCAAACCAATAATCCGAATGCTTATTGGGATGGAACATTTGGTGGTATAGCAGCCGAATTAGGAACTTATTTTTGGGTATTAGATCTTCAATTTAAAGGACAAAAAGTTGCAACTCAATACAAAGGTGATGTTGTATTATTAAGATAGGTGTTTAGATGTTAAAATAAAAAATGACCCTCAAAGGGTCATTTTTTATTTGCCTAACCAATTAAGTGCATTCTTATACAATAATTGCTCTTTCAATTGTTTGTCGAAAGGCATAGATTCAATGAGTTGGCCTGGATGATGTTCGCCTAATGGGAAAGGGTAATCGCTGCCCATACAAATTTTATCGGCACCCATCGTATCTATAATATAAGTTAAGGCTTTAGGATCATGCACAAGAGCATCTATCCAAAATTTGCCTAAGTAGTTTTTAGGATTTTCTTCGTTATCTATTGCACATAAATCGGGGCGTACCAAAAATCCATGTTCTATGCGACCAATGGTGAACGGGAAAGAACCGCCTCCATGTGCAAAGGCCACTTTTAATTTTGGGAATTTTGTAAATACACCTCCAAAAATCATAGAGCTAATAGCACGCGCAGTTTCTGCAGGCATACCTACCAACCAAGGCAACCAATAACGTTGCATTTGATCTTCACCCATCATTTCCCAAGGATGTACAAAAATTGAGCAGTTAAGTCGCTCAGCGGCTTCCCATAAAGGAAAAAAATAAGGATCACTTAAGTTCTTGCCATTTATATTGGAGCCAATTTCTATGCCGGCCAATTGAAGGCTTTGCATACAACGTTCTAATTCTCTAATAGATAAGTCTATGTCTTGCAAAGGCAGGGTGCCTAATCCTATAAATCGATCAGGATGCAATTGACAAGATTGTGCAATATGGTCGTTGAAGAAACGAGCTGTTTCTAAACCATCTTGTGATTTTGCCCAATAATTAAATAAAACAGGAATGGTAGAAAGTACTTGAACGGAAACTTCGGTCATATCCATTTCCTTCATTCGCACGCTAGTGTCCCAGCAATTTTGTTCTACCTCTCTAAATACTTTATCGCCTTTGATCATTTTTGCACAACCAGGACAATGGTGTTCTAAATGAATAAATTCGCCATACCCAAACTTTTGAAAATAGTTAGGTATATGCTCCGGCATGATATGCGTATGGATATCTATCTTCATTATTCGTTTACTAATTCATATACAATAGCTGCACCTTGTCCTACACCAATGCACATAGTAGCAATGCCATATTTAGCGTTTCGTTTTTTCATTTCATGCAATAGGGTAGTAGAAATACGTGCGCCACTTGCACCTAATGGATGGCCTATGGCAATAGCACCACCATTTACATTTACTTTTTGGGTATCGATACCTAATTCTTGTATGCAGGCTAAGCTCTGAGAAGCAAAGGCCTCATTCAGTTCAAATAAATCGATATCTGCTATGGATAAACCGGCGCGTTGCAATGCTTTGCGCACTGCCGGTACCGGACCAATGCCCATTACCGAAGGGTCTACGCCAGCAATAGCCATACTTTTTATCTTAGCCATTGCCTTTAGTTGATATTGGGCTAAGGCCTCTTTGTTGACTAATAATAAAGCACTTGCACCATCGTTAATGCCACTGCTGTTGCCAGCTGTAACACTACCTTCTTTTTTAAACGCAGGCTTTAATGTACCTAGTGCTTCTAAAGTAGAAAGTCGAGGATGCTCATCTTTATCAAAGTGGAGTGTTTTACCTTTTCCTAAGCTTACGGTATAAGGTACGAGCTCGTCTGCAAATTGCTGAGCTTCATGAGCCGCTTGGTATTTTTCTTGACTATTTACGGCAAAGGCGTCTTGTGCGGCTCTGCTTATCGACCATTGAGTAGCCACATTTTCAGCTGTTTCACCCATGGTATAAGGATGATACTTTTCGCTTAAAGTAGCATTTATAAAACGCCAACCCATAGTGGTATCAAATAGTGCCTGATTGCGTGCAAAGGCATTTTCTGCTTTGCCCATTACAAAAGGTGCACGCGACATGCTTTCTACACCACCTGCAATATATACAGCGCCATCGCCACACATAATAGCGCGACTAGCATCCATAATAGCTTGCAAGCCCGATGCGCATAAGCGATTTACCGTATTGCCACCAACACTAGTAGGTAGATCGGCCAATAAAGCAGCCATACGGGCAACATTTCGATTGTCTTCTCCAGCCTGATTAGCAGCGCCTGCAATAACATCTTCAATAGCATCTAGCGATAAAGAAGGATTGCGTTGCACTAATGCTTTGATAACATGAGCTAATAAATCATCTGGACGAACCGATGCTAAAGCGCCACCATATTTTCCAATCGGTGTACGAACGGCATCAACAATAAAAACTTCTTGCATAAAATAAAATTAAGCGTTTGCTAAAGCTTGAGTTAAGTCGGCAATAATATCTTCTACATTTTCTAAACCTACACTCATACGAATCAATCCATCGCTAACGCCAAATTCTAAGCGCTTTTCGCGAGGTACGCCCGCATGGGTTGTAGATGCAGGATGCGATAATAAGGTATCACAAGTGCCTAAAGAAACTGCATGGGTTAATAATTGTAAACTATTGATGAAACGCTTTCCAGCTTCCAGTCCACCTTTTAATTCAAAACTCATCATAGCACCTGCATGTTTCATTTGTTTCATTGCCGTTGTATGATCAGGGTGCGATGCTAAGCCCAAATAATAAACTGTTTCTACAGCTGGGTGTGCTTCTAAAAATGCAGCAACTTGCTCCCCGTTAGTGCAATGGCGTTCCATGCGCAAAGAGAACGTGCGTAAACCATTCGTTAATAAAAATGCTTCGAATGCATTAGAGTTAGCACCCAAAAGATTTTTTGTTTTATTGATAACCGTTTTCATACGGTCTAGATCTTTCCCTATTAAGATACCGCCTACAGCCGTACCGTGTCCGTTTAAATATTTGGTAGTAGAGTGCATAACAAAATCTACGCCATATTTAAAAGGCTGCGTGAGGTAAGGGGTAGCAAAAGTATTATCGGCACACACGATCAAGTTATTTGCTTTCCCAATTTGAGTTAAGACTTCTAAGTCTACACATTGAATGGTAGGGTTAGCCGGCGTTTCGATATACATCATTTTAATAGCAGCATCAGCAGCAATAGTTGCTTTTACTTTTTCGATATCATGAAAATCGATGATGATAATTTCTATACCTAAATTACAAATTACTTTGTCTAACAACTCTTGGGTACCACCATATAAAGAGTGGTGAGACAACATTTTGTCGCCTGCTTTCAGATTACCTAATAGCATAGTAGCAATAGCGCCCATACCAGAGGCATGAAGAATAGCTTTTAATTGTAACGGATTTCCTTTTTCGTCTTGGATACCATACGCTTCCATCATCGCAATACGATCTTCAGCTTCATTTACCGTAGGGTTGCCAAAGCGGCCATAAGCATAGCCAGGGGTTTTGCCAGAGAAGATAGCATCGCCATGCTCGGCACTATCAAAAGTATAAGTGCTAGTAGCATAAATAGGCGTAAGGTGAGCGCGTTTAGCATCGACTTGATGACCGCCATGAATACAAACGGTATCAAATCCAAGTTGCTTATTTTGAGACATAAAAAAGGGGTTTTGTGAATGAATACACAAAGGTGCTTTTTTTTACTCAAATGCGCAAGAATAAAGGTAAAAGATTGAAGAATTGAGCAGCTTTAAGTTATCCGTTGCTATGCATATACATCCCTTATTTTGGAGCTTTCTTTGGATGTTTTGCTTCAAGTGCCGTAAAGCGATCCTTCATACGATAGTATTTAGTTTTCCAATAGGTAATTTCTGCTTGTGCTTGCACGTAATTTTGTTCCAATTGCTTAATGAGTTTGTCTTGCAAGGCTACATCCCCAGTTTTAGGCTGAGGAGTCCTTTTTAGAACTTCTGATGCAGCTTTGTTAGTTACTGTTTGCGCAGCAGTATAAGTATCTTGATCTGTTTGCTTAAGCAAATCATCTGTTTTGCAATTTAATATTTGAGCTATTTTGGGTAAGTATTGTATAAGGCTTTGCGTTTGACCATTGAGCATTTTAGATACAGCACTTTTACTTAATTTCAGCGCAATAGCCAGTGTATCTATTTTAATTTGTTGAGCAATTATTTTTTCTTTTACATTTATTGCAATCCAAGAGGGGAAATTTTTTTCAGCTTTCATACATTATAACGAGGGATAAATCATCTAAATTTTTTACAAGGGTAATTCAAAATTACTAGATTTTAAATAGCAAAATGTAAGACCTTTCATTTTTTCAAATCAACTTGTTTCCCTATTTGTTTCCTTTTGTTTCCCAAAAAAAAATCAAATATGTTTTTAGGTATTATAATCTTGAATGCTTTAAATTTTTCAAATATGCGGATATGCTTTGTAGTAGTAGCTATACATGATGTTTCTTCAGTTGTATTTTACTTCCATTATGCATATAAAAAATATGGATATTGTTTCCCTTCGAAGGAAACAAAGTTTCCTTTGAAATTTAAAAAAGTGCTGTATGTTTGTATTATCAAAAGCGTTAGTAATGATTTCTAAAAAGGCAGCCTAGGAGCCAAGCGAAAAAACGAAAAGCGTTTTGTTATTATTCATTTAAAATTTAAAAAATCACGTTATGAAAAAAATCGTATTAATGGCTGCAATGGCAGCAGTATGTATTGGAAGTATTATTTTAGAGAGTTGTACTAAGGATCAGTTAACTCATGCGGCTACAATACAAAAAAACTCAAATAGTTCGTTTGTACAAAATGCCAAAACAAAAATTTATTTAAATTCTACGTTGCAAAAAGATGGAGCATGTAAAACACCAGCAGGTAATTGTCAACGTCTTCGAGAAGTGGTAATACATGTTCCACGTCTAGATGATCTTATTATTGTTGCAAACTCAGGATCTTCAACTGATGTAGGTAATTTATTTAATAGTAATTCATTTAGTGAAATTACAAACTATTTAAATGAAGAAGTTGCTATGAAATTAAAATCAGGTAATTATTTCATTAAACTAAATCATGAAGATAATAATACCGTTAATTTCATTTGTGGAACAAGTAAAGATTTGAATTTTGATAATTTTGAATTTGCCATTGAATTCAATAAATAAATTACAATAGGGGGCATTGAACTGCCCCCTTTATTTTATTGTTATGAGATATATACTGATATTTTTGATGTTATGTTCATGTACGATGCAGCATGAGGAAAAGGATGCTAAGGTAAAGCGTGTAGATTCTTTT
>JACCDK010546684.1_pt1 | contig 13360 bp, 14 predicted proteins | sample 7445871 | NCBI WGS metagenome assembly JACCDK01 (sample SAMN15323436, study PRJNA562643) | freshwater metagenome | isolation source: river surface water | place: USA:Blue River Watershed | collected 2017-08-15 | reverse complement strand
ATTCTTTGGTGCCTGGCCGGCTGTCCTTGGCTTTATCTCCTCAGTTGCCACAATCATCTGGCGCACTGCCCGCAAAGAGGATGATTTCGATGATGGGGCTAGTCTCTAACTAAATCCGCAGCTCCGATTAAGCCAGCATCATTTCCAAATTTAGCTGCAATAATTTTTGGTAGTAAATGGGTGCCAGCAAATGGCATGTATTTTTCCATTGCACTTCGCACCGGTTTTAAAAATAATTCGCCAGCCTCCACTACCCCGCCACCAACCACAATTGCTTGTGGGTCTAGCAGTAATGTGTAAGAGGCGCAGGCACTACCCAACCAATCTGCCTGCTTATGAAATGCAGCCAGTGCCATTTGATTACCTTTTTTGGCAGCCTCAGTTAATGCCGAACCAGTTAGGTTAGAAAGCTCTACGCCACAAAGATCCAATAACTCTTGACCCTTAGCCGGGCTTGATGCAATCGCCTCTTTGGCATAACGCATTAAGGCACTTCCTGATGCGTACTGCTCAATACAGCCATACGCCCCGCACCCACACTGCACACCATTTGGTTGCACAATCATGTGACCAAACTCAGCGCCAATTCCATTTGCCCCTCTAAATAATTTGCCATCAATTACCAATCCACCACCCATACCGGTACCGATAATAAAAAACATAACTGGATTTAAACCTTGCGCATTACCAAACTTATACTCTGCCCACATTGCTGCATTTGCATCGTTTTCGGCAATTACCGGCAGATTAAAAACTTTTTTGATCTCAGATACAAAGTTTAATTGACTTAGATTTGCAATATTTGGCGCACCGACAATTGTGCCCTGATCTTTTGAAATTAAGGCCGCAACACTGATACCGATTCCTGCAATTTCATGTTTTACTTGAAACTCTTTTACTAAATCAATTATGGTTGCGACTAACTCTTTGCCACCTGATGATGGTGTTGGCCTTCTGGCAGAATCAATTATTTTTCCTGTGCTATCGACTACCCCACCTAATACTTTGGTGCCACCAATATCAATCCCAATTGTTAATGCTGAGCTATTAATTGTGGTGCTCAATTAGTTTTCCAGTTTTTCCTTTAACTGTTTTAAGGTCAAGTCAATTGTTGCTTTTTCAGCTTTCGTTCGCATCATCTCTGGCACTGGCATTGATAGTGCCACAGTTAATTCAAAGGTAACTTCAGTTTCATCACCATTATCTTTAACAATATAGGCACCGCTCATATCAGTTAACAAATCAGCATCCTCAAGTGAGTAATCGACGCGGTCTGGATAGGCAGACCAATCAAAATTTAAAGTTGGCTTATCCTTTAAGGCACCAGCATCGACGCTGAGTTTTGCCTGAGTAGGTCTGCCATCACCATTGGATGCAAGCACAGTTACCGATTTAAAGGATGTTGACCAAGTTGGAAAGTTTGCAATATCAAAGAGCACAGCTCTTACATCATCTGCGCTGGCAGCGATACTTATCGTTGAAGTGGTTGGATTGGACATAGGGGTAGGTTACCCCGAAGTAGGATCGATTTTTTTCACTGCCCCCACATAAATAGGGTGGGTTCTAGCGCAAATAAGTGCGAGCCAGTAGCGTGGGGTCATGAACGAGATAACTATTCCAGCCATTATTCCAGCCGCAGTTGCGGGCAACTTAACAAATCTAATTTCTGAGCGGGCCCACTTTGAGCCAGAACGAGTCTTAGTTTCAAGGCCAATGGGTGATCGCTGGCAGGCAGTTACTGCAAAAGAGTACGAAGAAGAGATCAAATCTGTTGCAAAAGGATTTATTGCAGCAGGTGTTGGTTTTGGTGATCGTGTTGCAATTATGGCAAAAACTCGTTACGAGTGGACAGTTTTAGATTTTGCAATTTGGTATGCCGGCGCAGTTCCCGTTCCAATTTATGAAACATCAAGTGCTGAACAGGTTGATTGGATCTTGACTGACTCAGGGGCGGTTGCAATTGTGGTTGAAACTCCAGCACTCGCCGAATTAGTGCAACCTGTAATGCCAGCTACCTGTAAAAATATTTGGAATATTACATATAACGCACTTGCCACATTAACCCATGAAGGAAAAGGTGTTAGTGATGATGAGATTACAAAACGACGAGAAAAGTTAAAGCCGGAAACCTTAGCAACGCTGATTTACACCTCTGGAACTACCGGAAAGCCAAAGGGTGTTCAACTTACCCATGGCAACTTCTTAGCTGAGTGCGGAAATGTTGTTAATGGCGCAAGTGATCTCTTCTTAAAACCAGGTGGATCCACACTTCTATTCCTGCCAGTTGCTCACGTCTTTGGACGTATGGTGCAGATTGGATCAATCACCGCAGGTCTACATCTTGCTCATTGCAGTGATTTAACTAAATTACCGGCAGATCTTGCCTCCTTTAAACCAACTTTCGTACTTGCTGTGCCACGTATATTTGAAAAAATATACAACGGTGCTGAAGCCAAGGCAGATGCTGCTGGTAAGGGAAAGATTTTCCACAAAGCAGCTGAGGTTGCAATTGCATACAGCAGGGCACTTGATAGTAAAAAGATTTCACCTCTTCTTAAATTACAACATGGCTTATTTGATAAATTGGTTTACTCAAAAATCCGTGCTGGTCTAGGCGGTCGAGTTGAGGCAGCGATATCAGGTGGCGCTCCGTTAGGTGAGCGGCTTGGACATTTCTATCGCGGAGCAGGTGTGCGCGTATTAGAAGGTTATGGTTTAACTGAAACCACAGCCGGTGCAACATTAAATCTGACCTCTTCCCACCGAGTTGGCTCTGTTGGAAAACCAATTCCTGGCACAACAATCAAAATTGCCGAAGATGGTGAAGTTTTAATTAAAGGCCCAATTGTCATGCAGGGCTATTGGCAAAATGATGCTGCAAACAAAGAGGTATTTGATGCCAATGGATATTTCAAATCTGGAGATCTTGGAAAGATCGATGAAGAAGGTTACCTATCTATAGTTGGCCGAAAGAAGGAGTTAATCGTTACTGCAGGTGGAAAAAATGTTGCACCAGCAGTCTTAGAAGATAGATTGCGATCACATCCACTGATAAGCCAATGCATGGTCGTTGGCGACAATAAACCATTTATTGCCGCACTGATCACAATTGATCCTGATGCCATTAAGCCATGGGCAGCTGCTAATAAAAAAGAGGGTGCATCAATTGCTGATTTGGCAAAGGATTCGACATTGCAGGCTGTTATTCAAACTGCAGTAGATGAAACTAATAAAGCTGTCAGTCGAGCCGAATCAATTAGAAAATTTACAATCTTGCCAGTTGACTTCACAATTGCTGGTGGTCATTTGACTGCCAAGCTTTCTGTAAAGCGACATGTGGTAGCGCAGCAATTTGCTCGCGAGATTGATGAACTCTTCGCCTAAATCTGAACGGACTCGACTGGCTCGAGAGCTTCATGATGGATTGGCCCAAGAGTTAGCTGCCTTTGGATATCAACTCGATCAAGTTATCGGGGATGAGAATCTAGGAAACTCTAATCGCTCCACTTTGCGGCAATTGCGTCTGTCTCTAAGCTCAGTAATTAATCAAGTCCGAGATGAAATTTACGAATTAAGAAATAATAAGAGTAAAGATTTTCATCAACAGCTAATTGAGCAAATAGAAACTTTGCTAGCTGGATCTGAAATTAAGGTAGAAATTGAAGGTGAAATTAGCGTTGACTCAGATAAAAAGTATGAACTGTTAAGAGCCATCAAAGAGTTAGTGCTAAATGCAAAACGTCATGCCGGTTGTTCACTCATCTCAATCCAATTAACACCTGAGTTAATTACCATCAAAGATAATGGCCAAGGTGGGGTTACTAAAAAAATTGACTCATATGGACTAGATGGTGTTAAGGAGAGGCTTTCCTTAATTGGTTTCAAAATGCAGATAATCTCAAATGCATCTGGCACCATGATTACAATTTTCTTATAAATAATGAGAGTTCTCTTAGTAGATGATCACGCTTTAATTAGAGCAGGCCTTGCAAATTTACTATCCATGCACCAGTTTGAGGTGGTGGCAGAGGCGAGCACTGCAAGCCAAGCATCGGCGCTGATAAATTCCCACAAACCAGAGATTGTATTAGTTGATATAAATCTTGGCGCAAGTAGTGGAATTAATTTAATAAAAGAAATGAAAAGATCAGGAAGTAGCAGCAAATTTGTTGTCCTAACAATGCAAGATGACAATCAAACTCTTGAATCAGCTAAGGATGCAGGTGCAATTGCCTTTGTAACTAAATCTGCCCCAACCGAAAGATTGCTTGAGATACTACAAACAATTGCAACGGGCTCTGATAAATTTTTAAAGGCGGGCAAGATAAATCAAATAACACCAACAAAGGATTTTGGTCTAACACCCAGGGAAGTAGAGGTTTTAACCCTCCTTCCTACTGGGGCGACTGCAAATGCAATTGGTGCCTTGTTATTCCTAACTGAGGCAACTGTTAAAACTCATCTGGCCAATATCTACCGAAAATTATCGGCTAACAATCGAGCTCAGGCTGTAAGTATTGCAATTGAAAATAAATTAATTACCAATTAAAACTTTATTAAACTTTTCAGACCAAGTGCTTAATTGCCAATTTTTGATTACCCAATCTCTTCCAGCTGCCCCCATTTGCTTAGCGCGCTCCGGGTTGGCAAGTAATTCACAAATTGCATCTGCGATCTGATCGCTGTTGGTGCCATCAACTAACAAGCCGGTCTTCTTATCCAATACCGCATCTACTGCTCCCCCAGAATTGCCAACAATAACTGGCAGACCGCAGGCACTTGCCTCGAGATACACAATTCCTAACCCCTCAACCTCTAAACCAGAAAATCGGGAGCGCACTGGCATAGCAAAGATTTCACCTAGGCATATGTAATCAGGTAAATCATGATGGGAAACTCGGCCAGCAAAAACAACTTTAGGTAAAACTCCTAATTGTTTTGCGGAATTAAATAGCATCTGCTTAATTGGACCTTCGCCCACAAATAGCAAAATTGCATCTGGAAATTGTTCTAGTATTTTTGGCATTGCCTTAACTAACTCATCTTGTCCTTTACGATGAACTAATCTGCCGACACTGACAATAACTCTGCGGCCATCTAGGCGGTATTTCTCAATTAAGTCACCTCTGGCACTTTTAGGAGCAAAATGTTCGGTATCAATGCCGGGTGCTATTTGTAAAAACTTTTGTGGTTCATTGCTGATCTTAACAATCTCACTTTTTGTGAAATCTCCTAAATAACCTAGGTGATCAACATCTTTGATGATTTTCTTCAACAAACTCTTTAGCAGAGGAATCTTTGCCCACCAAACCTCATGTCCATGAGTTAAGGCAACGATATTGCTAGCCCCTGCAGCTCTTAATTTGCCTGCCATTAAGGCAAGTGGTGCAGCAGCGCCAAACCAAACATTTTTAACCTGTGATTGCTTAAGAATTTTCACCGCTTTGCTAGTTATTCGTGGTGTTGGTAATAACATTTTGGATCTATCTCGGATTACTACTGCGCCAAATTTTTCTAACAATTGCGCATCAAATGCCTTATCTCCTTTTTGTGAAGAGGTGAGAATAATTAATGAATTTTTCGGCAACCCCTCAACTAATCCAAGTACAAAGGTCTCGATTCCGCCAGCTCGTGGTCCTAGATCATTTGTAATTAGTAAAACTTTTTTATCGCTATAAACGGCGGGCTCCAATATAAGGTTTTCTACCCATATCCATATTGGCAATCTTGACTCGACTTCCAGATCTTGGTGCATGCAACATGCGATCTGGTCCTAAATAAATAGCTACATGCGAAATTGGTTTACCAAAAAATACTAAATCCCCCGGTTGTAAATCTTTTCTGGCTATGGCTTTGCCATATCCATATTGCGCTCTTGATGAGTGTGGTAGAGAAACACCTGCGGCGGCAAAGGCTCGCATCGTTAAACCAGAGCAATCCCAGTAGGTAAGTCCATCTGCGCCAAAGACATACTTATCGCCAATTTGAGCAAGGGCATACTTAATCGCAATTCCCCCTCGCCCAGAAACGCCGGAGTACTTCCCGGCATCACTCAATGATTTTTGTTGATCAGCATCCTCTTCGTCATCATTTAGTTTTGCCAAACGCTCACGTTCTGCAGCGGTTAATTTGGCTAGTAACTCCTCGGCCTCTTTAAGTTTTGAGTTTGCAAGTGCTAATTGCCTAGTGAACTTGGCTTCGGCAGCTTTAACTAGTGCTAATTTATCTGCAACAGTCAATGAGGTGGCGGTTAATCGCTGAGTGGCAACTGAAAACTTTTTTAAATCAGCTGTTTTTTGTCTAGTGACTGCCTCTAATGATCCCGCTGCGGATAAATAAAGTCCTGGATTAGTTGAAAAGAGTAACTCTAAAGATTGGCTAAGTGGACCTGACTTATAACGTTCATTTGCTATTGCGCCAATTGTTTTATTTAAAGCGGTAACTGATGCCCCTTGTTGACTTGCCTGTTGTTGGACGGTGTCTAATGTTTTCTTTAATTTTGCTAATTGCACCTTGGCCTCTTGTGCACCCTCAGCAGCCTCAGTTGCCTGTTCTTGTAGATCTCTAACTCTGGCCTGAACCTCAATTAAATTTGGAGCAGCATTGGCAGGAATTGGAAAAAGAATTCCAGCACCAATTACTAGGGCAAGAACTGCCCTGGGCATGCTTCTCATTTTCAAAGGCTAACCGCCACCACGCTGCCAACTCAACCCAACTTAAGCGTAGTCTGCTGAGAATTATCTAAATTTCCATCCTTTTTTCATGATTTAGCCAATTTCCTTCACCCGTTTTTGATTTGGTGAATCTGGTACAAATCTTAAAGGTGGCACCAATCCAACTAAGGAGAGATTATTTATTGCAGCTTCATCAGCATTACTTAACTCAGCTTTTCTACCAGGAGCTGGCTTGAGATCAAGCAGCACTGATACAACACAATCGCTACATGCGATCTGGCGCATTACACAACTATCACAATCGATGATCATGGTAAAAGGTTAGGTGTCAGCACTGACACTTGGGTAGCCTGTGGGGTATGCGCTCTGTAATAACCTCCGCCAATTTAATTGTTGGAGCAGATGGCTCAACCACCTTAGCAAACTCCTCCATGGGCCTTTCAACTGATGAGGATCGAAGAAGATTTCATGAACTACGATCAAAAAATGATTTAATCCTGATCGGAGGCAACACCGCTCGGCGGGAACCCTACAAACGCACTCCGATTCCCCTTTATATCTTGACCCACACAAAGGTCAGATTGCAACCAAAAAATCAGCTGGCAAAACAATTTGCTCTCAATCCTGCTCAAATGATTAATGAACTTAAAAGTAGTTTTAACTCAGAACAAAGTGGACCAATTAATTTATTAGTCGAGGCCGGACCTGCGCTTTTAAAACAGATGATTGATGAGGGATTAATAGATAATTTATATCTAACAATTAATCAAGAAAAAACTGGTGATAATCAAATTGTCCTTACCCAACTTACAAAAGGTTTTGAATTAATTAAACGAGAGAATATTCCACCTTGTGATTTTCTGTTTTATAAAAAACTAGCCAAGTGAAATAACTGCAACTCCTGCGATTGCAAATCCAATTCCAATATATTGGATCTTATGTAATCTCTCATGCAAGATCTTAAATGCGAGCAATGCGGTAACTATTGGATATAAAGATCCCAGTACTACAGCTAGTGAAACTAATCCTTTAGTTGTTGCAACTCCCAACAATAAGTTTGCAATAAAATCTGCCCCACCAATTCCTAATAAAATTGGAACATCCTGCTTTTTAAATCCACCAATGGTTCGATACCGGGCAAATAAAAATAATGCAACGACAAAGGTTGCAAGGCGCATGGTGGTCATAGTCATGATGGCACTACTTTCTGAACCCCTTGCAATAAATGCAACCGCACCACCGAATCCAAAGGCAGCGATTACTGCAAAAACTATTGGCTTAACTGCTAAACCACCTTTTAGTTCAGGACCACTTGCAAATACTGCGCCAGTTAAAGCTACTCCCATACCAATTAATTGAGATTGGCTTGGTTTTTCACCACTTATGAATGCAATTGTTAGTGGAATCAAAACGCTTAAGGCACTAATTGGTGCGACTACTCCCATTCGGCCAGTAGCAAGGCCGGAGTAAAAGGCAACTAAACCAATGAAGCCTAATAAGCCAGCACACACCCCAGATAAAAAATATCCATTCCAAGAAAGATTTGGTTGAAGCCAGGATGAGCTGATAAGAATAATTGTTATGCCAATTAGTAATCCAAATGCTTGTGAAACGGCAGTCACTGCAAGTGCTTGATAGCGCTTGGACAATTTGCCACCAAAGAAATCAGCACTTCCCCAAAGTATTGAGGAGAGAATTGCTAAGAGTGAAGCCATCTGCCAAGCCTACTAGGTTGTATTTGAACTTATTTATTTTCCACTTCGCTCGTGGCTACACCCGCTTTTGCCAAGGGCAATTTATCCTTAGGTAGTGAAAAAAACTTTTGATCAAGTAATTGCACCTATTTTGGCGTTAAAGCCAAGAGGTGAAATTTTGCTTGAATCAGTTCCGGCCCCACAAAAACTTGCACCCCATGCATTAGCAATGACCGCTGATGTTTTAGAGGATGCCGCAACTGGCAGATTTGTATTACTTCATGATCCAGCCGGTCAAGAAGGTTGGGGTGGTCAATGGCGTTGTGTAACTTTTGCTCGAGCAGCAATTGATTTAGAGATGGCATCAGATCCACTTCTGCCAGAAATTGGTTGGGCTTGGCTACTTGAATCACTCAAGAAAAATAATTGTCAGTTTATAAATCCAAGTGGCACGGTAACTAGAGTTGCTAGCGCATCCTTTGGTGAATTAGTTGAGCGAGATGAGGATTCTGAGATTGAAATACGCGCCTCTTGGACGCCTACCAATGAAGTGGACTTAGCCGAACATGTAAATGCCTGGCTTGAACTCTTAGCAATTACTGCAGGTCTTGAGCCAATTCCGCATGGAGTTAGTTCAATCTCACGTAGCAACTAGAATAAAGTAATTAATGCTTACCCCGTTGCTCTCACCCCGCCATGGCACACCAGAGATTGTTGCCACTGAAAGTGAGTATGAAAAGGTAATCACTGCCCTATCAAACGGTGAAGGGCCAATTGCAATTGATGCTGAACGTGCCTCTGGTTATCGATATAGCCAGCGAGCTTATTTAATTCAGATTTATCGCAAAGGGGGCGGGCTGCACTTAATAGATCCCATTCCATTAAAGGATTCAAAACTTTGGCAACGCTTTAATACTGAGTTTTCTGATACCCAATGGGTTATTCATGCCAGTACTCAAGATCTGCCCTGTTTGATTGAGGTTGGATTAAAGCCAAAGCAGTTATTTGATACCGAATTAGGGGCAAGAATTGCAGGATGTCCAAAGGTTGGTCTGGGTGCATTGGCCGAAAGTTTATTAGAGCTTGCACTTGCAAAAGAACACTCCGCAGTTGATTGGTCGATTAGACCATTGCGACCTGAGTGGATTACTTATGCGGCATTAGATGTTGATATCTTGTTAGATATCAAAGATAAGGTCGAACAACTATTGCTCGAGCAGAATAAACTTAAATGGGCTGAGCAAGATTTTGCATCAATTATTAAAAATTACCAGAATTATGAATTTACCGATGCACCAAAGTCTGATCGATGGCGACGAACCTCTGGTATGCATAAGGTGCGGGATCGATTGAGCATGACCATAATTCGAGATCTATGGCTCTCTCGAGATGAGTTAGCGCGGGAGTTAGATCTTGCCCCCGGCCGGGTTTTAGGTGATGAAGCGATTGTGGAGTTAGCAATTAAACGACCAGATAATTTGGAGGAGGTTGCCAAGGTAATTGGTTGGCGCACAAGATTAGAGGCGCCACCATTTAGTCGCTGGTTAAAGGTTTTAACTGCTTCATTAAAAACTCCGATTGCAGAACAAGTTGAGCTTCGGGTGGCATCCCAATCCATGCCACCAATTAAGATTTGGAAAGAGAAAAATCCACTTGGCTATGCCCGCTTAACCCATGCGCGAGCTGCCTTAATTGAGTTATCACAACAATTACAAATTCCCAGTGAAAATTTGATTACTCCAGAATATGTAAAACGCATTTGTTGGCAGGAACCACCCAGCGATATGAGTGATTATGAAAGTTTTGTGGCGGGTGAGTTAACTAGATTGGGTGCTAGAAGTTGGCAGGTAGAGCAGGTGGTATCTGTTATTGCACCCGCCCTGTCGGCCACCGAGCCTTTGGTAGTACCTGAGAGTGCGGAGGCGGAAACTGAGCCGGCGGTAACCCCTTAAATATGTGATTGGAATTACGCAACACTTAAGTTGCGTAATTCACTTCTCTAGGAATATGCTCAACCCATGCTCAGCACCTTCTTAATCGCCCTTCGTGAGGGGCTTGAGGCTGCATTAATTGTTGGAATTCTGGTCGCATACGTTGTTAAAACTGGTCGACGCAATCTCCTACTTCCAATTTGGAGTGGTGTGGGCGTAGCACTTGCTGCAAGTTTTGCACTTGGTGGATTTTTATCATTTACCTCAGCTGAGCTAAGCGAGCGCGGTGAACAATTCTTCGCCGGCACCACCTCATTCCTAGCAGTTGGTCTAGTTACCTGGATGGTTTTCTGGATGAAGCGTGCGGCTAGAACCTTACGAGATGAGTTACATGGCAAGGTGGATAACGCATTATCTGCTGGCCCAATCGCTCTTGCCGCTGCAGCATTTTTTGCAGTTGCTCGTGAAGGACTTGAGACCGCCTTATTTGTTTACACTAATTTTAAAACAGTTGCAGCCACCTCCTCTGCCTCAATTGGTTTAATTGCAGGGCTAGCACTTGCGGTGATCTTGGGTTATATGATTTATAACCGCTCCATCAAATTAAATTTAAGTAAGTTTTTTACGATCACAGGCATTGCCTTAATCATTGTGGCAGCTGGTGTGCTCTCCTACGGCGTGCATGAGTACCAAGAGTTGGGCTGGATTCCAGGAGATGGCTCATACGCTTGGGATATCTCATCTGTGATGGCAAAGGATTCAATTGCGGGCACAATTCTTGCCGGCACAATTGGCTTTGATGTAAACACCTCTTGGGTGCAACTCTTCTTATACGCAAGCTACCTGGCGATCGTCCTGCGCCTGTATACAAAATCAACACCGGCCAAAACCCTAGTTAAATAAGTACTCCGCCCACTACCCATTTTCTCTACTGGCGGGTAACCTAGCCTTATATCCAAGCAGCCAATTAGCTAGGGGCTAAAAATGAGCAAAACTGCAAGTGCAAAAACCAATGTGGTCTTAGTTGATGCAGTTCGCACCCCATTTGGTAAAGCGGGTTCCCTCTACGCCCAAACTAGAGCTGATGACATTATGGTTCGCTGCATTCGCGGATTACTAGAGCGCAATCCAAATCTGCCAGTAGATCAAATTGATGATGTGGCAATTGCAGCTGCAACTCAAACTGGTGATCAAGGTATGAATATTGGTCGATCAGTTTCAATTTTAGCTGGTATTCCAAAATCAGTTCCAGGTTACTCAATTGATCGCTGGTGTGCTGGCGCACTAACTGCGGTAACCACAATTGCTGGTGGCATAAATATGGGTGCTTATGATTTAGCAATCGCTGGGGGCGTAGAACATATGGGAAATCACCCAATGGGTGATGGCATGGATCCAAATCCAAGATACCTAGCTGAAAAAATTGTTGATACCGATGCACTTCAAATGGGTGCAACTGCTGAACGATTACATGACAAATTTCCCCACCTGACCAAGGAGCGGGCAGATAAGTACGCATTAGCATCACAACAAAAAACAGCTGCCGCTTATGCTGCAAATAAAATTCAACCTGATCTAATTCCAGTTGCAACTAGAAATGTTGAGGCCGGTTGGGGTGTAGCAACAGTTGATGAACCACCAAGACCACAAACCACACTTGAAGCATTAGCTGCACTAAAGACACCATTTAGAGCAGCCGGACGGGTAACTGCAGGAAATGCCGCTGGCTTAAATGATGGCGCAACTGCCGCGCTCTTAGCATCTGAGGAAAAAGCTAAAGAGTTAAACCTGCCAATCAAAGCTAAGTTAGTCTCTTTTGCATTTGCCGGTGTTGAGCCAGAGATCATGGGCTATGGACCAGTGCCAAGCACAATTAAAGCTTTGAAAAAAGCTGGCTTAGATATTACCGATATTGGTTTATTTGAGGTTAATGAAGCATTTGCAATTCAAGTACTTTCATTTTTAGATCACTTTGGTATTGCCGATGATGATAAAAGAGTAAATATCTATGGTGGTGCGATTGCCGTAGGTCATCCCCTAGCCTCATCAGGGGTGCGGTTAATTTTAAATCTAGCTAATGGTTTTAAAGATCACCCTGAGGTTAGATATGGAATTACCACTATGTGTATTGGCTTAGGAATGGGTGGCACAATTATTTGGGAAAACCCTAATTACAAAGGCAATAAATAATGTCGGAAGTTTTAGCAGCTGCACCTGATGAGGTAGTAACCAATGCAATTGTGCAGATGGTTTCACTCTCCGCCTTTGGTGCAAATGGCAACCTTGCCTTAATCACATTAGATAATGGCGCAGATCATAATCGCCCAAATACCTTTGGCCCTGCATCCTTAGCAGCACTTTCTGCTGCAATTGATGAGGCGCAAAAATCAGATGCAGTGGCAATTGCTGTAACTGGTAAGCCATTTATATTTGCTGCTGGTGCTGATCTTTCAGCGATGAGTTTTCTAAAGGATAAATCTCAAGCGGTTGCAATTGGAGATTTAGGGCATGAGGTATTTCTAAAACTGCATGAGAGTAAGAAGCCAACCTTTGCCTTTATAAATGGGTTAGCACTAGGTGGTGGCTTAGAGGTTGGACTTAACTGTCACTATCGAACCTTGGCAACAACTGCCTTTACCGGCTTACCAGAGTGTTTCCTAGGTTTAGTGCCAGGTTGGGGTGGGGCAACACTTCTGCCAAAACTAATTGGGCCAGAAAATGCAGTTCAGGTAATTATTTTAAATGCACTAAATAACAACACCATGATGAAATCCAAGGACGCGCTCACGCTAGGTGTAGTGGATGCGGTTTATGAACCAGCTGATTTTATTGAAAGGTCAGTTAAATTTGCCGCTGATGTATTAAGTGGAAAAAATAAGATTGAACGCAAAGATTTTAGTAAGGATTCGGCTGGCTATGAAAAAGCGATTGCTACCGGTAAAGCAGCGATTGCCAAGAAATATAGTGGCGCACAGATCCCATCCCCGCTGGCAGCCCTTGATTTAATCAAAGCAGCGCAAAGTAATTCAGTTCGAGATGGCTTTGCTGCTGAAACTAAGGT
>JACCDK010006452.1_pt1 | contig 13360 bp, 9 predicted proteins | sample 7445871 | NCBI WGS metagenome assembly JACCDK01 (sample SAMN15323436, study PRJNA562643) | freshwater metagenome | isolation source: river surface water | place: USA:Blue River Watershed | collected 2017-08-15 | reverse complement strand
TTCGGGGGCATAAGGATCGGCGATGGCGACCCATTGCATAACTGCGCAATCGTTAACAGTTTTCGTTCGTGCCGAGCGAACATCAAGGCGCAAAACATTAAGAACTCCAGAAACTAATGAAAGAAGACCCGATCTATCGGGAATCACAATATCGATTAAGTAATCGTGTTCACGTTTTTCTACAGAAATTGTGAGTTGCCCTGTCGCAGCAAACTCCTTTTGCTTCTCCGTGAGTTCAGGTTGTAGCGCAATGGTGTCATCGACCATCGCACTTCGCACTCTGTCTACCAAATCGGCAACTAAGTTCGCCTTCCATTCAGACCAAGCTGCTTTCCCCGTAGCTTCACCATCTGCGATGCTCAAAGCGTGCAATAGCTCTAGCGTCTCCAAATCTGGAATGAGAGCAAGAACAGAGGCAATAGTTACAGGATCATCGAGATCTCTGCGGGTGGCAGTAGCCGAAAGGAGCAAGTGTTGCTCTACCAAAATCTTCAACGTCTCTTGATCGTGTATATCAAATCCGACTCTGGCCGCAATTGGTCCGATTAGTTGTGCACCCAAGATTGAATGATCCTCTTGGCTGCCCTTACCTATGTCATGAAAGAGTGCTGCGAAAAGTAGGAGATCAGGTCGGTGAACCATTCGTGTAAGGGCACTTGCGTGAACAACAGTTTCGACCATGTGGCGATCAACGGTGTGGCGATGTAGAACATTTCGCTGTGGGAGTGAACTCACCACCTGCCACTCTGGAAACCACGAGGCGATAATTCCTTCTTGTTCAAAGGCTTCCCAGACTGCAATCATGGATTGACCGCCGCCGATGAGAGAGATGAAGTTTTCACGGGCAACTCGTGGCCACGGAGTTGAAATTGGTGGCGCGCTTTCGCCAAGGCGCAGGCAAGTGTCTAAAGAAAGTGGCAAACCAACTTGAGCGGCTACTGCTGCAACTTTAAATGCTAAGGTCGAATCACTAGATACAGAGGCATCGTCACTCAGAACTACCTCTTGATTTGAAATGAGAATCTCAGGCGAAAGTTGTGTACTTTTAATCTTCCTCAAAAGACGCCCTGAGCGATCTTTTCCTTGATGCTCAACGCTATGCCAAATTGCACTCAAGATGTAATCAACGGAACGGGCTGATTTGGCTATGTCAGCCATCAGAGCATCTGCATCTAAGTAACCAAGATTTTCTGCAATTTTATCTTGTTCTTGAAAATAGAGGCGATCTTTTGAGTTGCCAGTAATCGTATGCAGGCTGTCTCGAATCTTAAGAATTGTGCTCTCCGCCATCGAGATACGTTCAATTGATGGAACGGTTACGCCACTGAGTGCAATTGCGCGAATAGAGTTGATATCGCGCAGACCTCCTCGTGCCTCCTTGAGATCTGGTTCGAGCAGGTATGCCAGTTCGCCACTTCTTTCGTGGCGAATCTTCATGCTCTCTTTCAACTCGCGCAGAAACCGTGAAGCTTGCCTACGCCATAAATGAATGGCATCACTCTGTGCGGTTGCCACAAGATCGGCGTCTCCGGCGACTAATCGAATATCAAGAAGTCCCATTGCAACTCGAAGATCATTCTCTGCTGAGTCATGATTCTGTGTCAGTGTACGAACAGAATGGTCGACCTTAAAGCCTTTATCCCAGAGCGGGTAGAGCAAAGCATTTGTGATTGTCAGAAGTTCTTGCTCTGACTTATTTCTATGAAGGATGAGTAGATCTAAATCTGATCCGGGAGAGAGCTCGCCGCGGCCGAAACCTCCGACCGCAGCGACACTTACCCCCTTAGAAAGATCGCCGAGTGATTTAAAGAGAGAAGTGATCACGGAATCACTTCTGTCAGATCTCTCTCGACGCTCTCGAGTACTCACATCCCTACTTTAAATCCCGAGAGGACGCTTTTGCACTAGATCGCATCAGATCCACGTTCACCTGTGCGAACGCGAATTACCTGCTCGACCGATGTAGTCCAGACTTTGCCATCACCAATAGACCCAGTTGAGGCAGTCTTAACAATGAGATCGAGAGCGCTATCTACATCTTCATCATTGACAAGTACTTCAAGACGAACCTTCGGTACCAGGTCAACTGTGTATTCAGCGCCGCGATAAACCTCAGTATGACCGCGTTGGCGACCAAAGCCACTTGCCTCTGAGACTGTCATGCCAGTGATGCCAGATGCCTGTAGGGCATCTTTGACATCATCTAATTTAAATGGCTTCAAGATTGCTGTAATGAGCTTCATGGTTAGGCTCCCTTTGAATTAGCAAGGACGCTGCCTTGGCTATTGTCGGATAATTCGTATGCACGTTCTGCGTGTACTGCTAAGTCGATACCAGCAGTTTCTTGATCTCCAGAAATTCGGAATCCAATAGTTAGATCAACGATCTTTCCTATAATCAAGGTTGCAATGAAGGAGTAGGCAAGAACAGCAGCTGCGCCAATAACTTGCTTAACCAACTGATCTGTTCCTCCGCCGTTGAAGAGTCCAACCTCAACACCGACGAATCCGATCATTACAGTTCCTACGATTCCACCTACAAGGTGAACTGCAACTACATCAAGTGAATCATCGTAGCCAAATTTGAACTTGAGGCCGACTGAAAGTGCACAGAGGACTCCCGCTACGGCACCAATAATCAGCGCACCACTTGCATTTACCGCCGCGCATGCTGGAGTAATTGCTACAAGGCCAGCAACAACACCAGAAGCGGCGCCAAGGCTCGTTGCATGACCATCTCTAATCTTTTCGACAAGAAGCCATGCAAGAACAGCAGCAGTAGTTGCACCGATTGTATTCAGTAGTGCTAAACCAGCAGTTCCATTTGATGCAACTGCAGAACCAGCATTGAATCCGAACCATCCAAACCAAAGAAGGGCAGCACCAAGCATCACCAATGGCAAGCTGTGTGGGCGCATTGGAACTCGACCAAACCCAATTCTCTTTCCAAGGATAAGTGCGAGTGCTAGTCCAGCTGCACCAGCATTGATGTGTACGGCCGTTCCTCCGGCAAAGTCGAGTGCACCTAAATCATTTGCAATCCAACCGCCTGTCTTTGCGACGAAGTCATCAAATGCAAACACCCAGTGTGCGACTGGAAAGTAAACCAGCGTTGCCCAGATGCCAGCAAAGACCATCCATGCTCCGAATTTTGCACGATCTGCAATTGAGCCAGAGATCAGGGCAACTGTGATTGCAGCAAAGATTCCTTGGAAAGCAATAAAGACAACTGCTGGAATTGTTCCAATAAGTGAACCTGAATTATCTAATCCGTTTAGGAATAGGAATTCAGTAATGTCACCTATGAGTCCACTGCCACCCACTGAATCTCCAAAGACCATTGAGAAGCCGTAGGCGATCCAAATAACGAACACCAATGCGAGTGCTCCAAATGACATCATCATCATATTAAGTACGCTCTTGACACGAACCATTCCGCCATAAAAGAGTGCCAAACCTGGAATCATCAGCGTAACCAAACCGGTACTGATGAGCATCCAAGCTGTGTCACCTGAGTTAAGAACTACCTCTTCCATAGAGTTTTACCTTTTCTTGTTGTGTAAAAGATGCCTCGCCCTTGAGGTCTTTGGTATGGGCTTAAGATGCTCTGAGGTGGTTACAGATAGTCGGGAATGAAGTTAAGAAATGGTCACAAAAGGTGGCCATTTGTTACATCTTGGTTACGTATAGCCGAGATCAAGCCTCAAGCAGGGATTGGATGTAACTCAGAGGCTCAAAGGGGAGAAAATCTTCAATCGACTCCCCTGTGCCTATATATTTGATGGGAATTCCAAGCTCTGCCTCAATGGCAAGAGCTACGCCACCTTTAGCGCTGCCATCCATCTTTGTCACAATGAGACCAGTGACATCAACTGCCTCACTAAATACTTTCGCCTGTGCCAACGCATTTTGTCCGGTTGTTGCATCGATAACAAGTAGAACTTCTGTCACAGGAGCAACCTTCTCAACAACGCGTTTAACCTTGCCAAGTTCATTCATCAGATCATTCTTGTTGTGCAGTCGTCCTGCAGTATCAACAATTAGAACTTCACGATTATTCTGCTTGGCAAATGTGGCCGCATCAAATGCAACAGAGGCCGGTTCAGACTGATTTTTTCCGACAATGACATCGACACCGATGCGAGCACCCCAAGTCTGCAACTGTTCAACTGCTGCTGCACGAAAAGTATCTGCGGCAGCAAGAGCAACTGAACGTTGGCTATTATGAAGTGAGCTGGCTAACTTGGCAGCAGAAGTAGTTTTTCCAGTTCCATTGATTCCAACAATCAGAAAGACCGAGAGTGGGTTCTGATAAGAAATCTCACGTGATCGAGTGCTCATAATCTCGCTCAGAATTGAAGTCAGACCTGACTGCGCATCCTCAGCTTTTAACTTCTTTGCCGATGTAATTACTTGATCGACCAAGGTAGGACCAAGGTCTGATGCAAGGAGTTCTTTTCGCGCTTCATCCCAATCTAATGGGGTAATGGAAGAACGCGAGAGTTTTGCAACCAGTTTTCCAAATAAACCCATCAAAGTAACCTTAAATTATGCGTTTTCAGATTCACGTAAGCGTTGCGAGATGACTTCAGTCACTCCGTCACCACGCATTGTTACTCCATAGAGCGCATCAGCGATCTCCATGGTGCGCTTCTGGTGAGTAATGATTATTAACTGTGAACTTTCACGGAGTTCTTCAAGAACACCAAGTAGACGTCCAAGGTTTACATCATCGAGGGCTGCCTCAACCTCATCTAGAACATAGAACGGACTTGGGCGAGATTTAAAGATAGCAACCAGCATCGCCACAGCGGTGAGGGACTTTTCTCCACCTGAGAGAAGTGAGAGACGCTTAATGCGCTTTCCAGGAGGGCGAGCTTCGACATCGACGCCTGAATTCAATAGGTCGTCAGGATTAGTCAAGATTAAGCGGCCATCTCCACCTGGGAAAAGACGCGGGAAGATTTCCGCAAATTGCTTCGCTGTCTCTTCGTAGGCTTCCATGAAGATCTGCTGTACGCGATCATCAACTTCCTTGATGATGTCGAGTAGATCCTTCTTCGTATTCTTAAGGTCTTCTAGTTGCTCGGCAAGGAACTTCAATCTCTCTTCAAGTGCGCTGTACTCTTCAAGTGCAAGTGGATTGATCTTGCCAAGTAGCGTTAGTGATCGCTCTGTGGCGGCTAACCGCTTCTCTTGCTGCTCGCGACGATACGGCACCATCTCAGTTGCTACGATCTCGCCGCTTTCGGTCTCGATAAATGTTGGTACATCTTTATCGGGACCGTACTCATTAACAAGGGTCACAAGATCGATGCCAAGTTCTTCAACAGCCTTCGTTTCCAACGCCTCAATACGCATACGCTGCTCGGCGCGAGCAATTTCATCACGGTGCACACTTGAGGTGAGTTGATCGAGTTCGAGTGTGAGTTCACGGCTACGGGCACGAACTGTAAGGGTTTCACCTTCACGATCACTGCGAGAGCTCTCGAGTCGAGCACGTTCTGCAGATGCTTTAGCGATAGAGCGTTCGATATGAATCAACGCTTCATAGGCCGCTTCTGCAATCGCCTGAGAAATCAACGCACCGCGTGCACGTGCACCACGACGTGAAACTGCGCGCTCTGACGCTTCGCGTTCTGCACGTGCTCCATCTTCAAGGGCCTGGGCTCGAGCAGCTAAGGAATCCACTCGCTCCTCACTTGTTCGCACAGCAAGCCGGGCTTCAACTTCGGTTGTGCGAGCTTGTGAAACTTTTTGACGCAGCGTTTGAGCGAAATGATGATCTGGCTCAGAAATTTCACCATGATGTTGTAATTGTTCAGAGGCAACTCTTAACTCATTTTCATCACGTGATTTTGCTGAAGTTGCTTCAGAGATTGCGAGGTTGAGTCGCTCAACTTCTGCACTTGCAGATTTCATGTTCTGACCTGAGACCGCAAGAGCTTCTGTAATGGCTGCGATACGTGCATCTGATTCATTGAGTTGAGATAGAGCAACATCAAATGCGCCTTGTTTGCCTTCTACTTCATGTACGGCTGCTGAAATTTCAAAAGTGAGGCGGTTGCATTCAAGATTGAGACCCTCCAACCTAGTTGAGAGATCTTCAATGAGAGCGTTGATTTCGATCAGTGATGAAGAGGATTGAGATCCACCTCGAACTCGCCCGCTTGAAAGTACATCGCCATCTCGAGTAACAACAGTTAATTGTGGATGGCTCCGTAAAATTTCTTGAGCTGCCCCTGCATCGGTTGCAACAACTGTTGTAGCAAGGAGGGATGTCAAGAGGCCATCAATCTCGCTTGTGTGAATGTGCTGTAGCAGCGGTATCAATCCTTGAGGAACCGAGAGACTAGTTGCGTTATTTCCATCATGGACCAGAACATCGGCTTGACCTAGATTTTCACTCCGCAAAATTGTAAGCGCGCTCACCGCAGAATTAAGATCACGCACAACAATCGCATCTGCCAGAGAGCCAAGTGCTGATGCAGTGGCTGCCTCCCAACCCGAATCAATGCGAATAAGAGATGCGATCGAACCTAAAATAGAAATTCCACGAGAATCGCGTACAAGTGCTGCGCCACCGTCTCGATTTCCAGATGTAATGCGCATCGCCTCAAGTTTTGATTCAGTTGCATTTTTCTCGCGCTCAACGCTGCGTTCAAGATCAATTAGATCAGCGTGCTTCTTCTTTGCTACATCTAGCTCACGCTTTGCCTGCTCAAAAAGTGAATCCAAACCCCGTTCGCCAGCATCAGCACCAGCGATCTCCATTTCAAGAGTGGAGTACTCACGAGAGGCGCCTTCTACTCGTGCCTGAGCCTCATCGCGGGCCTTTGTAAGTCGAGAAATCTCCTCGGCTATCGCTTCGAGACGAGCGGCGAGAGATTTAATGTGACCTTCTTGTCGGGCTGTTCCTTCACGCTGATCTGCGATCGCTCGAAGGGCCGCTGCAATTTTATCTTCTTCGATCTTAAGTTCGGCTTCGGCGCTTGCTAGATCTTCTGTCGATTGAGCGAGTTGGGCACGTGCTTTCTCAACACTGGCACGGAGCTCACTTTCCTCTTCGCGCAGAGTCGCAGCTTCACGTTCGAGAGCTTCAGGATCTCGACCTGCGCTACGCGCTTCCTCGGCCTCTTCAGCTAAAAAGCGTGAACGTTCTTGGGCAAGTGATTGAGTACCGCGGAATTTTTCACGAAGAGCAGATAGTGAGTAGAAATTTTCTTGTGCCTGAATAAGTAGCGGACTCTCAATCGCTGATTGTGCATCTAATGACTCTTCACGTCGGCGAGTAGTGTCTAATTCTGCTTCGACTTCAGACCTGCGAGCGCGCAGTGCAGTTTCATCTGCAACTTCAGCATCTAGGGTCTTTGATAAGTTAATAAAGTCATCAGCCAGAAGTCGTAATTTGGCATCACGAAGATCAGCTTGAATCGTTGCAGCCTTCTTTGCAACCTCTGCCTGCTTGCCCAACGGGCGAAGTTGGCGGCGAAGTTCAACGGTGAGATCTTGTACGCGAGCTAGGTTTGCCTGCATTGAATCGAGCTTGCGCAGCGCCTTCTCTTTGCGCTTACGGTGCTTAAGAACACCTGCTGCCTCTTCAATAAAGCCGCGACGCTCTTCAGGGGTAGCCATCAAGATTGCATCAAGTTGGCCCTGACCCACGATTACATGCATTTCGCGGCCAATACCAGAATCGCTCAAGAGTTCTTGTATATCGAGAAGACGTGATGCTTCACCATTAATCTGATATTCGCTCTGGCCGTTACGGAAAAGTATGCGTGAAATAGTTACTTCACTAAATTCAATCGGAAGTGCGCCATCTGAGTTATCTATGGTCAGCGATACTTCCGCTCGACCTAGCGGAGCCCGGCCTGAGGTTCCTGCGAAAATGACATCTTCCATCTTTCCGCCGCGAAGAGACTTTGCGCCTTGCTCACCCATAACCCACGTGAGTGCATCGACGACATTTGATTTACCAGAGCCGTTAGGTCCCACCACACAGGTGATTCCTGGTTCAAGTTGAAGAGTCGTCGCCGAGGCAAAGGACTTAAAGCCCTTGAGGGTCATACTCTTCAAATACACGTGGGTAAACCTATCGGTTTATGAGCTCAATTTTTCGTAGGCACTACGGGCCGCGGCTTGCTCGGCTTCACGCTTACTTTTGCCTTCTCCTTGTGCGATTTCGACTCCCCCGACTACTGCCGTGGCGGTAAAGGATTTATCGTGGTCGGGGCCACTTTCAGAGAGAAGATACTCAAGTGTTCCTTTTCCCAGGGATGCAACGAGCTCTTGCAAGGCAGTCTTTCCATCAAGGCCAGCACCTTTAGCCATCGCTTCTTCAAGAGTGCTCTTTATCAATCGCTGAATAACAGTCGCTGCCGTTGCAAAACCGCAATCAATATAGATGGCACCGATCAGCGCTTCGAGCGCATCACCCAGTAAGGAATTCTTATCGCGCCCATTTGTTACTTCTTCACCTTTGCCAAGGCGTATGTACTTACCGAGTTCAAGGGTGCGTGCAATATCTGCTAACGCGCGCATATTTACAATTCCTGAGCGAAGTGGCGAAAGACGACTTTCATCTAAATCTGGATAGCGAAGATAAAGCTCTTCGGTAACAACTAGGCCAAGTACGGAATCTCCAAGAAACTCTAGACGCTCATTGGTTAGCGTAGAACCGTTTTCATAAGCAAAAGAGCGGTGGGTTAAAGCCAATTCTAGAAGTTGAGGGTTAACCTCAACGCCGAGAGCCTTCGTGAGATCAGGGAACAGAACAAGCCTTCGATCAGATGTCTACAACTTGGCGGCGGTTATAAGTACCGCATGTTGGACATGCTGTGTGCTGCAACTTTGGCTGCTGGCACTGTGGGCAATTTGCAAGAGCTGCGGCAGTTGTCTTCCACATGCTACGACGTGAACGTGTCTTCGAACGAGACATCTTTCGCTTTGGTACTGGCACGAGGTAAACCGTCCTTCTGTTGAAAATCTAATTGGTGAATCTGGCTAATCTAACTGGGTAAGTATCCCCTAAGAGTCCGAATTCTTAAAATCCAGCCCACCCAGACCTGCCCAGCGAGCATCGATGACCTCGTGGGCGTGGTCTTCGGGCAGTGATTCCCACTTCTGGCCACAGTCCGGGCAGAGCCCTAGGCAATCAGGGTCACAGAGTGGATTCACGGGTAGATCGAGCACAATCGCATCACGAATTGGTGGCTCAAGGTCCATGATGACGCCATCAAGGTAGAGAAGTTCAACCTCATCAAGATCATCATCGACCGGCTCACTCCTTTTAGAGTGGCTCTTCTTCTTTGAGCCATCATCTTCGTAGAGATAGAGCTCCTGAATTTTGCGATCGATCTCCAATTCGACAGGATCTAAGCAACGGATACATTCACCAGTTGCAACTGCAAATATCTCTGCACTGAGCAGAATTCCTTCAGTAACCGCTTCAAGTCGAGCATCGACTTCCACGATGGAGCCAACCTGTACCGCGATGAGCGGAACACCTATTGGCTCCGGCACTACGAGATCGAGTTGGTACTGCTTCATCTCACCAGCACGACGAGGGACTTCATGCGTATTGAGATGGTAAATATGGGAAGGCCTAACCACTTAAATAACTCTTACTTTTCTTCTGAAAGTTGCGAAAGAACATCTTTATCGCCAGCGCCTTCAAGGCGCTCGCGACCTCTAGCAACAGCTTCCATCGTCTTATTAAGAATAACTTCAAGCGTTGCGAGGCGACCATCGATGTAACTTTCGACCTCGGCGCGCTCTTCATCTGCAAGGGCGCGTGCATCATCAAGAATACGTTGTGCTTCATCGCGAGCCGCTTGAACAATTGCAGTCTGCTCAACCATGCGGGCAACATCTTCACGTGCGGTTGCAATTAAATGCTCTGCGCTTGTACGAGCTTCTTCGATAATGCGTTCGCGGGCAGAGATAATTTCAATCGCCTGATCGAGATCAGTCGGCAGCGCAACTCGAGCACCGTCGAGGATTTCAAGGATCTCTCCACGATGAACAACACAGGAGGCAGATAGTGGAACGCCACGCGCTTCTTCAATGAGAGTGATTGCTGCATTGAGTTTTTCAATTGAATCCATGGTCAGTTACCACTTTCTGTTACGCGAGCTTTAAGAGCCTCGTTCACGATCTTTGGAACCATCGATGATACATCTCCCCCGTAATGAGCAAGCTCTTTAACGAGAGACGAAGAGAGGAAAGAATGTGCCGGTGCTGTTGCCATAAACATCGTCTCAACACCCGACGCCTGGAGATTGACTTGGGCCATCTGCAACTCGTAGTCGAAGTCAGTGACAGCTCGAAGCCCTTTAACGATGCTTTGAATATCGTTGCTCTTGCAATACTCAACAAGAAGTCCTGACCAAGAATCAACTCTGATATTTGGAAGATGCGCCGTCGTCTTAGTAATCATCTCCATGCGCTCTTGCACCGTAAACATGCTCGACTTAGTGCGGTTGACCAATACTGCGATGACTACTTCATCAAATTGAGCGCTAGCACGCTCGATGATATCGAGGTGCCCCAGAGTCACAGGATCGAAAGATCCGGGGCAGACGGCGCGTTTCATATGGCAAACGCTAGCAAGAAGATCAGTCGAGATCCATTTCAGGCGTAGGAACGCCATAGAAAATCGTTGTTTGGCCATAGGTTTTTTCCCTGTGTTGCTCGAGACCATACGGCCAACTCAACTCTCGCACTCTGCTATTTCTCTCTACTGCGATAAGACCATCAGGGTGTATAAATTTTCCATCAACGATTGCTATGAGATTTTCAATGACTTCCAAATCTGAAAATTCATATGGTGGATCAATATAGATAAAGTGGTACTGCATCGGTGCAGGACCTTCCAAGAAACGATCTACCGCCATTGAATAGAGATGGAAACTGCCTGGAAATTGCGAACTCTTTATCCCCTCATAGTTAGCAAGGATCGACTGTGATGCCTTTTCATTGCTTTCAACACAGTGCACTGTAGAACTACCCCGAGAAAGTGCTTCAAGACCTATTGCACCGGTACCTGAGTAGAGATCTAAAAAGTTGAGACCATCGAAATCACCAAATTCTGATGCAAGTGACGAGAAGAGCGCTTCTCGCGCACGATCTGATGTTGGTCGAGTGGATTGAGCGACTGCAGGAATATTTCTGCCTTTGGCTAGGCCAGCAATAATTCTCATTGACCTAACCCTTATCTATGAAATCGGAAGCTTCGTCATCTTCAACTTTAGCGAATTCTTTAGCTAACTGCTTGTGGCTTGATAAATCAGGATCGCTAGCAAGTATCTCCTGCGCATCTTCGCGCGCTGTCAGAATCAGGTCTTCATCTCGTAAAACTCGAAGTAAGCGCAAATGTGAGCGAGATCCAGATTGTGCAGAACCTAAAACATCTCCCTCGCGACGTTGCTCTAAATCAATCCTTGAAAGTTCAAAGCCATCTGTACTTCCGGCGACGGCTTCAAGACGAATGCGAGCTGGAGTATCCGCAATGGCCGTTGTGATCAGAATACATAATCCAGGTGATGTACCTCGACCCACGCGTCCACGCAATTGGTGTAATTGCGATACGCCGAAGCGCTCTGCATCCATGATCACCATAACTGTCGCATTAGGCACATCTACGCCAACTTCGATCACAGTTGTAGAGACGAGAACATCTATCTCGCGTGCCGCAAATGCACTCATGGTGGCATCTTTAAGTTCACTGGAAAGGCGACCATGGAGTGGGGCGACCCGTACTCCTTTAAGCGGACCAGTTGCAAGTTTGGGCGCTAACTCTTCAACGCTGGCAAGCTCAAGAGATGTTGTCCCGAGCAGAAAGTCGATATCAGCATCTTCGGTGACATCAGCGCTAATACGTGAAGCAACTACATAGGCTTGATGTCCTTGCGATACTTCTTCGCAGATTCGCTCCCACGCTCTTTCAAGAAACGCTGGCTTCTCTAGCGTATTAACTACGTGAGTGGTTATTGGAGCACGCCCCAAAGGCAGTTCTCGCAAAGTTGAGATATCTAGATCCCCGAAGACTGTCATTGCAACGGTGCGTGGAATTGGGGTAGCGGTCATAACAAGAAGGTGCGGAGGAATTTTTGCCTTGCCCTTCAGAGCATCTCGTTGTTCAACACCAAATCTATGTTGCTCATCGACAACGATGAGTCCCAAATCTTTAAACTCTACTGAGGCACTTAAAAGTGCATGGGTTCCAATAACAATTCCAGCAGCGCCACTTGCAGCTAGAGCCAAAGCTTCTTTGCGTTCAGATGCGCTCTGGGATCCAGTAATTAGAGTTACGCGCGTCGCAATTTCTGAAGCGCCAATCATTCCTCCGAGCGCTAGTTCTCCCATCAATTTTTCGATCGTACGAAGATGCTGAGCCGCTAAAACTTCAGTTGGTGCCAACAGTGCAGCCTGTCCACCACTGTCAACTACGGCCAACATCGCACGCAATGCAATCACCGTCTTTCCTGAACCGACCTCACCTTGCAGTAAACGATGCATCGGATGCGATTGCGCCAAATCATTTTCAATTTCGCTTGCAACGGCTACCTGTCCAACGGTAAGTTCAAAGGGAAGTGACTGATCGAATGCAGAAAGAATTCCACCATCTCTCTTGACTCGAGCTATTGCATCGAGGGACTTCATCTTCTCTTTTCGACTCACGAGTAAGAGTTGCAAGATAAATGCCTCATCAAAAGTCAGGCGCTCTCGGGCTCGCTCTGCGCTATCAAGATCTGCTGGTTGATGTATCTGAACTAGCGCTTGATGCAGCGAGGGATATTGATGTTTATCAAGAATTCTCTGCGGAATCGGATCTGAAATTTCATCGAGTGCGCCAATACAGAGCGCTATACATTGCGAGATCTTCCAGGATGGTAATTTGGCAGATGCTGGATACATTGGAAGATATTTACCAGCAAATCCTTCAACGGCTGCATCGACATCATTTCCATCTGGAATGAGTTCATAATCAGGATGAGCTAATTGACGTTTACCGTTGAAAACACCAACCTTGCCAGCAAAGAGTCCTTGCTGTCCGACCTTAAGTTCTCTTTCGCGCCACGCTTGATTAAAAAAGGTCAGCGATAACTTGGAGGTTCCGTCTGTGACGACAACTTCAAGCATGTTTCCTTTACGTGCTGCAAAGCGTCGAGTCGATGCACTAAAAACTTCGGCAAGTATTGTTACCTCATCACCTTCATTTAATGCAGCAATGTCGCTGAGTTCACCGCGTACTAAGTAACGGCGGGGATAGTGATGAAGTAGGTCGCCAACTGTGCGATAACCAAAGGTTGTATCTAGCGCTTTTGCTGTGCGATCACCCAGGACGGAAGAGAGTT
>JACCDK010364407.1_pt1 | contig 13363 bp, 13 predicted proteins | sample 7445871 | NCBI WGS metagenome assembly JACCDK01 (sample SAMN15323436, study PRJNA562643) | freshwater metagenome | isolation source: river surface water | place: USA:Blue River Watershed | collected 2017-08-15 | reverse complement strand
CAAATGACTCATTTCCAGCAAAAAATAAGACAAAAACTAATACTAAACATTTCGTAAATGTGTTTAAAAATTTAGCATTCATATCAATTAAAATAAAAAAATCTACCCCTACTATTTAATGGTGTTTCGGGATATACCAAGGCTTGCGAAAGCTTGATGTAAAATTGCGCCTTGCAATAACCAAATAAAACCTACAAAATGTACTATTTATATAGTATAAAATATAACTATTTTATTATTTTGTATTATTATTTGAATTTTAAATGTCGTACTCGCGGATAAATCTTCGAAAATCGGCCTTCCCTTGGCCACCAAATTTTGATAGAATATTCTGCCGATGCTTCCTTACCGTTTTTTCAGAAATGTTAAACTTTTCCGCAATTTCCTTACAACTAAAATTCTGCTTACAGAATAAAATAATTTCAATTTCTCTCTGGGTAAAATCTAAAATAGATACATCATTAGCGGGTCTCATAGTATAGCTTAGTGGTTTAGGTAATTTTTACAAATAGTTTTAACCAAAAAATCAATTACTTGATATTTTTCGAACAAATTAAATCTTCCAACTGAAATATCATTGCAGTGATATTTCTTACTTATATTTATTCTTAATTTTGAATATGCAAACCGCACAAAATATCCTGAAACATTACTGGGGCTACGAACATTTCCGTGCCCTACAGGAAGACATTGTGCAAGCCGTTTTAGAAAAAAAAGATACCCTGGCCCTACTGCCCACAGGAGGCGGTAAATCCATATGCTTCCAAGTACCTGCCATGGCTTTCGAGGGTATTTGCATCGTGGTTTCCCCTCTCATTGCACTCATGCAAGACCAAGTGGCACAACTCACCAAAAGGGGCATCAAAGCAGCTGCCATTTACAGCGGCATGCACCCTCGACAAATCGACTACCTGCTCGATAACTGCATTTATGGCAACATAAAATTTCTATACGTTTCTCCCGAGCGACTAAAATCCGATCTTTTCATCCATCGGGCCAAGCAAATGAATGTTTCACTCATTGCCATCGATGAGGCCCATTGCATTTCCCAATGGGGTTACGATTTCCGACCTCCCTACCTAGAAATCGTACAGTTCAAAGCATTATTTCCAAATACACCCTGCATTGCCCTTACGGCCTCCGCAAACGAATCCGTCAAAAAAGATATCATCGAAAAACTAGAACTTCGAAATCCAGCTATCTTTCAAAAAAGTTTCAGCAGAGCCAATTTGTCTTATTCCTTACTTTGGGAAGAAGACAAGGAAGACCGACTACTAAAAATGCTACAAAAAATAGCTGGATCAGCAATCGTGTATGTAAGAAATAGAAAAAAAACACAAGAAATTGCAACTTTTTTAAGTCAGAATGGCATTTCAGCCGACTTCTACCATGCTGGTTTACCTGCTCCTCAAAGGCAACAAAAACAAACCGATTGGATCAATAACAACAGTCGCGTAATGGTTGCCACCAATGCCTTTGGCATGGGAATCGACAAACCCGACGTTCGACTGGTGGTGCACCTCGACCTCCCCGATTCCCTAGAAGCCTATTACCAAGAAGCCGGACGCGCCGGGAGAGACGAGAAAAAAGCCTATGCTTGCTTACTGGTAGAAGAAAAAGACATATCAGAACTTAAAACACAATTTGAAAAACAGTTTCCAGAACCTGATACCTTGAAAAGGACCTATCAGGCCATTAGCAATTACCTGCAACTTGCAGAAGGTGCCGGTGAATTGGCCGTTTTCGATTTCAATTGGCAAGAAATGTGTCTACGTTTCAAACTTCCCAAAACAGAAACTTATTATGCAATTAAATGCCTAGAACACGAGGGATTACTGATTCTAAATGAATCGACCAACGTGCCTTCGAAGGTCAAAATAAACCTTTCAGCTACTAGTTTATACGATTTCCAAATAAGAAATGAAAAGTTTGAAAGCATTTTAAAATGCCTACTTCGGGTGTATGGAGGCAGTATTTATTCCGATTTCGTGAGCATCGACGAACAGCAAATGGCCCAGCTTACCAACACGCCCTTACAAGAAATTGAACGGCAATTGGCACTATTGGAAAAGTTTGAAGTACTTGATTACGATAAAAAAAGTGGTTATCCGAAGCTTACTTTTCTTACCCCTCGTGCAGCCGCTCAACACCTACCCATTCGTTGGGAAGATTACCATGCCAGAAAAAACCGTCAATTCACAAAAATTGAAGCTGTTGAACATTATGTTCGCCAAAATATCCGTTGCAGAACCCAGCAAATTGTTGCCTATTTCGGCGAAAATTTATACCAACGCTGTGGTATTTGCGACATTTGTATCCAGGAAAAACGAGCTAACAAAGGCCTAGCATTCCCAGAGGGCAATCCAGAAGTAAAAACCCTGATCGATACCTATTTGGCACAAGGGCCTCTTCCATTGAAAACATTGGTCGACTGCCTGCGCCCACTTATACCCAAAGAAGCCATTAGAATTATTCAATATTACCTAGACCAAGGCGAATTGAAAATGGATGGAGAGGAAGTGTACAAAAAATAAAAATGCCAGTTTCAGCTGGCATTTTTTCTTTATGAAACTTCTAATTTAATTGGATTTTTCACCTTGTCCTTTAATAAGGCTATTCGTAATACCTCATCTGCTGTATCCACATAATGGAAAGTCAAATCCGAAATATACGCAGCACCAATTTCATCCACGTCTTTTTTATTTTTGTTACAAAGAATAACTTCCTTGATACCCGCACGTTTGGCAGCCAAAATCTTTTCTTTTATACCACCCACTGGCAATACCTTACCGCGAAGCGTAATTTCACCAGTCATGGCTAATTTCGACTTCACCTTGCGTTGGGTAAGCGCTGAGGCAATAGAGGTAAGCATGGTAATACCTGCAGAAGGTCCATCTTTTGGTACAGCACCCGCCGGCACGTGAATATGAATATTGTATTGATCAAAAATCTTATAATCTATATCATATGCTTCAGCATGTGCTTTTAAATAGGTTAATGCAGCCATGGCAGATTCCTTCATTACATCACCCAACTGGCCCGACAAGGTCAAATTGCCTTTACCTTTGCTTAAAACGGTTTCGATAAATAAAATGTCGCCACCTACACGAGTCCACGCCAAACCAGTTACCACACCTGCAAATTCATTGGATTCGTACAAGTCTTTGTCGAATACTTCTGGACCCATCAAAACCTCCAAATCTGCTGGAGAAATCTTTTTTGGGTACTCTTCTTCCATGGCAATGCACTTGGTGATTTTACGTACCAAACGTCCTAATTCTTGTTCTAATTTTCGCACACCCGACTCACGCGTGTATCCTTCAATTACACGCTGTAAAGCAGAATCAGTTATCACAAAGCTATTTTTATCTAATCCGTGCTCCTCTTTTTGCTTTGGCAACAAATGCTTTTTCGCTATTTGAACCTTCTCTTCTACCGTATAGCCACTTACTTCAATAATCTCCATACGATCGCGCAGGGCTGGATGAATGGAATCTAAACTATTGGCGGTGGCTATAAACATTACCTTCGAAAGGTCATATTCCACTTCTAGGTAATTGTCCACAAAACTATTGTTTTGGGCTGGGTCCAATACTTCTAGCAAGGCCGATGATGGATCCCCACGGTGGTCAGAGCTTACTTTATCAATTTCATCTAAAATAAATACCGGATTAGAGGAGCCTGCTTTCTTAATATTTGAAACAATTTTGCCAGGCATTGCACCAATATAGGTTTTACGATGCCCGCGAATTTCTGCCTCATCCCTCACACCACCAAGCGCCATACGCACATATTTTCTACCCAATGCCTTTGCAACAGACTTACCCAAAGAGGTTTTACCTACACCCGGAGGGCCGTACAAACACAATATTGGGGCTTTCATATCGCCTTTCATTTTGAGTACCGCAAGGTATTCCACAATACGCTCCTTCACTTTTTCAAGTCCTGCGTGGTCAGCATCTAAAATGCGTTTCGCCTTGGCTAAATCAAAATTATCCTTGGTATATTCTCCCCATGGCATATCCACCAACAACTCTACATAATTCATCAACATAGGGTATTCTGCCGACATCGAATTGGTTCGTTGCAATTTGGAAAGCTCCTTATTGAAATAATCATTTACCTCTTTCGACCATTTCTTCTTGGCGCCTTTGGCACGTAAAGTATCTAATTCTTGTTCTGGCGATTCCACCCCAAGCTCCTCTTGCAAAACCTTAATTTGCTGCCTGATGTAATAATCGCGCTGTTGCTCGTCTATTTCCGAAGTCGCTTTCGACTGTATTTCACGTTTCAGCTCCAAATGTTGAATTTCCTTAATCATGAATTCCAACAACTTAGTTGCCTGCTCTATGCCATCCAAAATCTCTAATAATCCTTGCTTTTCTTTTAATTCAGCATTGATATTGGAAGAAAGAAAGTGAATCAAGAAAGCTGGAGACTCAATATTATCTAATGCAATTTGAGCCTCGCGAGGAATTTCTGGATTAAGATTTAATATTTTCATGGCCGACTCCTTCAGCGAAGAAACCAAAGCCTTGTTCTCTTTATTTAATTTTTTCGGAAAATTATCTTCTAAATAACTAACCAAGGCTACCAAATTGGGCTCCAATTTGGTAAATTCTTTCACCTGAAAACGCTTTCTACCTTGAACAATAATGGTGGTATTTCCACCCGGCAACACAAACATTTTTACAATGTGCGCAACAGTACCTACCTTGTATAGGTCCTCGGGCGTTGGTTCTTCTTTTGAGTTATTTGCCTGAGCTAATACACCAATGGTTCGGTCTCCTTTATAGGCTTTCTTAACCAAGCGTACCGATTTCTGACGAGAAACCGTAATCGGAATTACCATTCCTGGGAACAAGACCATGTTTCGGATAGGAAGAATGGGAAGTTCATCTGACAAAGCACTCATTTTGTCATTATTCTCTGAACCCTCCGAACCGATTGGAATCAATTCAATATTTTCAAAGTCTGGTAGATCAGACACACTCAAATGCTTAAAAAGGTCATTTGGATTACTCATACACACATATTTTTAAAAACTACCCAAAAATAATTTTGAAGCAGTGGTTAATAGGCAATTATCGTGCCACAAGACAAGTTGTCAGCTATTTTACCAAGTAATTTGTTGAACAGATTTGTTTTTTTGAAACAAGAACGACTTCTTTTGCTCGCCTTTTGCAACCTGTACCAAATTCGTTTGGTCTTCAAACGAATCAATTAATAAGGAGTTTTCCAAATAAACACCTGATAAATCTTGGTCGGTGGGTATTTCCAAATAGACCCAAATGGCATCGTTCTGCGTTTCAAAACCAAGATAGCGGTAAGGAGTTTGTAGCACTTTATTCACCTGTACCCCAAAATGTTTCCGTAAATATGCCTCAATAACTTTATCAGGTTCTTTTTCAAAAGAAAATTTGAAGGGCCGATTGGTGTAGGCAGTCAAGGTGGTTTCTAAATCATCTTGAAATAGCTTGATAGAAACTTCCCAGGACTTTTCTTTGGCATTAAAGAACAATTCAGTCACCGAGGTATGAAATGGGTGTCGGGCAGTAAGCGAGAAGGAAAAGAGCAAAAATAACAAGCTCAGACCTCCCCCAAAACCCTTCCTTATTAAGGAGTGGGCAAGAGTCTTAAAACAGCGCTTTAAAAATATCATTTCCAAAGGTATATGCCATTAATGCCAATAAAATTATCATACCAATTTGCTGTGCACGCTCCAAGACTTTATCTGAAGCTGGCTTGCCAGTAATCATTTCATATAACAAGAAAATCGCATGCCCACCATCTAAAGCAGGTATGGGCAATACATTCATAAATGCCAATGCCATCGACAATAACCCCGTTAAAGTCCAGAATCGGGTCCAATCCCAAACACCACCAAACATTTGAGCAATACCTATTGGACCACTCAATGCCTTGGAGGCCGATACATCGCCCGTAGCAATTTTCTTGAAACCTCTAATATTATCAGTGATTACCGAAAATGCTCGAGAAGTTCCTATACCAACGGATTCACCAAAGGTAAAGTCCTTGTGATCAATTTTTATCAATAATTCTGGATAAATCCCAATTTTGCCTTCATTGTTTACCGTCATTTGTAGCGTATCTGCCTTACCGTTTCGATTGATGGCCATTTTAATTGGATTCCCTGCTTCTCTTCTAAGGGCATCGCGCAATTCATGGTAAAAACGAATCGGCTGCTGATTTACGGCGGTAACATAATCCCCAACTTTTAATCCAGCCGAATAGGCTGGCAATAATTCGGTCGTTTGACCACCCCCAAACATCGAGGACCCCGGTGCTTCTGGTGCAGCTACTTCACCAATTTTAAAGGTTGAAATTGGCTCAATAAATGCCGCTTTTTTATCGGATAATTTTTCAATGAAATTGCTTGGAATTTGAATGACTAGCTCCATTCCATTTCTTAAAACGGTATAAGAAGAATTGTCTCCCAACAATACGTCAGGCGATCGCAAATCGGCTAATTGCTCAAAATCTTTGCCATTCACCTTCACAATTTTATCGCCAGTTCTTAATCCCAATTCTTGAGCAAGATCCAGGGCAACAATACCATTTTTGTTCAACTCATTTTTGGAGATAAAATTCTCTCCATTGTGGTAGGTCAAACAGATAAAAATCACAACTCCCGTAATCACGTTTACAATCACACCACCCAACATAACAATTAAACGTTGCCAAGCTGGTTTTGCTCTAAACTCCCATGGCTCGGGCGTTTTGGCAAGTTGGTCGGCATCTTGGGTTTCATCTATCATGCCCGCAATGGAAACATACCCCCCCAAAGGGAACCACCCTAAACCGTATTCTGTATCACCAATTTTTTTCTTAAATAAAGCGAATTTTAATAAGCTCGGCACCGGAAATAAGAAGTCGAAAAACAAATAAAACTTCTCCACGCGCATTTTAAACCACTTGGCAGTGATGTAATGACCGAACTCGTGTAGTGTAACTAATATGGACAATCCTAAAATTAATTGCCCCGCCATGATTAATCCTTCCATGAATAAAATGTTAATTTGTTTATAGTAGTTGGTAGTAAAATGATTGTACTATTATTTATAATTTTTAGCCATTCGACGAATCTCTTCATCGGTTTGAATATAATCTTCTAATGTTGGTTCTTGAATAAAAGTTCCTTTTTGCATACAAAATTCATTTAAGTCTGCTATTTCCAGGAATGAAATTTGATCTTTCAGAAATTGCTCAACAGCAATTTCATTTGCAGCATTTAGCATACAAGCCAAATTTCCGCCTTTTCCTAAAGCCTCATACGCCAAACGTAAATTACCAAAAGTTTCTAAATCGGGCTGCTCAAAATGCAAAGCCGGATAATTAGCAAAATTGAACCTTGGGAAATCAGCCGAAATGCGTTGCGGATAGGCCAAGGCATATTGTATCGGCAATTTCATATCAGGTAAGCCCATTTGTGCTTTCATGGAACCATCAATAAATTGAACCAATGAATGCACAATCGACTGTGGATGTACCACCACCTCAATTTGTGCTGCCGCAAGGCCAAAAAGCCATTTGGCTTCAATAACCTCCAAGCCCTTGTTCATTAAACTAGCAGAGTCGATGGTAATTTTCGCGCCCATAGCCCAGTTGGGGTGTTTAAGCGCCTGCTCTTTACTTACATGTTTTAATTTCTCTCTCGAAAAACCTCTAAATGGTCCTCCAGAGGCCGTTAAAATTATTTTTTCTATTTCATTGTACGACTCCCCAACCAAACACTGGAAAATTGCTGAATGCTCCGAATCAACCGGTAAAATCTTCACTCCATGTTTTTCGGCCAAAGGCATAATATAGGCCCCTGCAACCACTAAAGTTTCTTTGTTGGCTAGGGCAATATCTTTTTTTGCTTCTATCGCTTTTACCGTGGGTAAAAGTCCGGCATATCCGACCAGGGCGGTTAAAACAATATCGATTTCTGGATATTGTACTACTTCTTCCAAGGCTTTCGCACCGGCAAATACCGCTGTTGAAATACCCGACAAGGCCTCCTTCACCTGTGTGTAAGCCGACTCGCGACCAATCACAACCGCTTTGGGCTTGAAACGCAAAGCTTGTTCGATTAATAGGTCCGCATTATTTTGGGCAGTAAGAACAGTGGCTTGAAACAAATGTGGATTCGCCGAAATCACATCCAAAGCCTGTGTGCCAATGGAGCCCGTTGAACCCAAAATTGCTATATGTTTAATTGCCCCTGTCATATCACTGAAAGAATTTGCTTCACAAAATTAACCCATACCTGTGGGTACAGCAAAGTTACAAACACCCAACCAAACAAGCCCCCATATAAATGGGCCGAATGATTGATATTTCCACCTCCACGCTTATCCATTGCAATAGAATACCAAGTAAACAAACCAGCGTAAATGAATCCCGGAATACCTACGAAACCAAACAAGTAGATTTTTTCTACTGGGAAAAACAAAATTCCAGCAAAGATTACGGCAGAAACCGCTCCGGAAGCCCCCAAAGAATTGTAATAGGGGTTGTTTTTCTGTTTGAAAAAAGTAGGCAAATCGGCCACTACAATGGCCGAAATGTAAAATAGAATGAAAAGGTACGTACCTATTTCAGGATATAATATGCTAAATATCTGCTCGAGCTGGTACCCAAAAAAGAAAAAAGAAAATAAATTGAAGAACAAATGAGTAAAATCAGCATGAATAAACCCAGAAGTTAAAAATCGCCAATACTGTTGCTTCCGCGTGATGCGGTACGGGTTCAGGGTCCAGAGTTCCAACAAATTTGGCTTTTGCCAAGCAATGAGGGAAAACACAACCGTAACAACAATAATAATAAAACTAATGGATGCTAACATAAACCACAAAGCTACACTAAACTTCCCGAACCATCAAAGCAGTTAAAAAATCATTTAATTGACTTTTACCACTTTCTGAAATATTTAACTCATCGATTTGTGCCAATGCTTCATCAAAATAGGCCTTGACTTTTTGCTCTGCTTGCTCCCGGATCCCCAATACATTATAAATTGCCGTTACTGCCTGAACTTTTTCGGTACCTTGAGGTGCCTTTTCCGACAGCCAATACACCAAAGTTTCAGCTAACTCATTTTCGGCTTGCTGCAAAGCAGAAATCAATAAATAAGTCTTTTTGTTTGATAAAATATCTCCCCCTGGCTGCTTCCCAAAGGTTTCCGGATTCCCATACACGTCCAAAATATCATCTTTCAGCTGAAAACCCAAACCCACTAATTCTCCAATTCGATACAACTTACTTGCAACTTGCCTCGACTCCCCTGCCAACAAGGCCCCCATTTCCAAAGAAAATCCAACCAGTACCGAGGTCTTCAACCGAATCATTTCTAAATACTCTTCAATCGACACCTCCGTGCGCGACTCAAAATTCATATCATATTGCTGTCCCTCACATACCTCTGCTGCTGTAATGTTAAATCGATGAACAAGGTATTGAAACTCTTCTAGCGACAAATCCTTTACTTTATTAAGGTAGTCGTAGGCTTTAACCAACATCACATCGCCAGATAGGATGGCGATGTTTTCATTCCATTTTTCGTGTACGGTCATTTTCCCTCTTCGCAAAGGGGCTTTGTCCATGATGTCGTCGTGCATCAGGGTGAAATTATGAAAAACCTCTATGGCCAAGGAGGGCGCCACTGCTTTTTGCCAATCTGACTTAAACAAGTGATAGGCCATCAGGGCAAAAACCGGACGCATCCGTTTCCCACCCAATGCCATTAGGTATCGAATGGGCTCATATAATTCAATGGGTTGGGCGTTTAGCTCCAACTCTTGTACCTCTTTTTCAAGGGCTGCTATAAATTCTTTTTGCATAAGTTAACGGTCAACTTCGCCCATTACTAGGTCTAAAGATCCAACAATTGCCACCAAATCGGCCAAATAAGAACCACGTGATATACTTGGTAATACAGACAGGTGGTGAAACGAACAAGCTCTAACTTTTACGCGCGTCGGAATATCCGAACGACCATCCGTTCTAATAAAATATCCTAATTCTCCTTTCGGATTTTCTGCTCGAACATACATATCCATTGCTGCCGGACGAATTTTCTTTGGCACCATGGCTTGCGGATTGAAATCTGGTGTACGTTTATGTTCCCCCATCAATTGGTCTAAACATTGTTCAATAATACCAATCGACTCCTCACATTCCAAAATTCTCACATGATTACGGTCCCAGCAGTCACCTGTTGTTCCCATTAATCCTTTCCCTACTGGCACATTAAATTCTAATTCTGGGTACACCGAATAGGCATCTACTTTACGTAAATCATAGGCCAAGCCCGAACCACGCAGCACCGGACCCGTACAACCATAATTTATGGCAAGATCTCTTGGAAGTACTCCCACATTGGCAGTTCGTTTGACAAATATGGCATTTTCTTCCACCAAGGTTTTCACCTCTTTAAATGTATTTCGCATGATGGGCACCAATGCTTTAACTTTTTCTTCAAATCCTTCCGGTAAATCAAAGAAAAGTCCACCCACCCAAATATAATTATAGAGCATTCTAGCCCCAGAAAGCCATTCTAATAAACGCTGAATATGCTCTCTATCACGCATGAGCCAGAGAAAAGGCGTGTAGGCGCCTATGTCCATTCCATAGGTCCCAATGGCTACGCAGTGAGAAGCAATTCGATTCAATTCTGCCACCAATACACGGATATACTCAATTCGTTTGGGTAATTTTCCTTCCAACTGAAGCATTTTTTCAACGCCCATTACAAAGGCATGCTCACAGTTCATGGCTGCCAGATAATCCAGCCGGTCTACATAAGGTATGATCTGATTGAAAGGCAATGCCTCTGCGTGTTTTTCGAAACAACGATGCAAATATCCCAAATGGGGTACCACATCTACCACGACCTCCCCATCCGAAACTACCTCTAAACGAAGTACTCCATGCGTAGATGGGTGCTGCGGTCCCATGGAAATAATCATCTCCTCAGAACGCAGCTTATCTACCGAGTATTTATTCGGATCAGAAAGTACAAAGTTTTCTGGAGATGAAATATGCATGTGCAAATATAATCGGAAATGGTGAATTGTGAATGGTGAATTGTGAATGGTGAATTGTGAATTATTTATTTGAAAGTTTTGATTTTTTTTTGGATGTCCTAATAATGGAAGTTATAATTAACATCAATTCATTTGCCAATGTTAACATTTTTTCCAACTCCACAATATTCGAATTCTTAATTGCTTTTAATAATTCAAGCCAATAAAGTGTTTCGTTCGTTTCTTTTTGTGCAATACTAAATTTATGAATAAAATCTTGTAAGGATTGTGCATGTTCCGCTTCTCTAACCTGCGCACCTATACTTGTACCTGACCTTTTTAGTTGATAGGAAATAATGTTGTAATTACTATCATCAATACTTTCTGAAAATTTTAAAATTTTCACAGCAAATTGAAACGATTTTTCCTTAATTACGTTAGATTCCATATTGTGAACTGATTCGATACACAAAAATATTTATTTAAAGACTTTAAAATATTTTAAAAATTGATAATCATGTTCAGTATTTTTATAAAATTTCAACACCATTCACAATTCACAATCCACAATTCACCATTCACAATTCACAATTTACAATTAATAACCCCTCCCTCTTGTACATTTAAAAATCTTTCCATACCTTTGCAATCCGTTTCGGTTGAAACGTCATAATTTTTACGAAAATGGCAAAGAAAGGAAATCGCATTCAGGTTATTTTAGAATGTACTGAGCACAAAGAGTCAGGGTTACCGGGCATGTCTCGTTATATTACGACTAAGAATCGTAAGAACACTACTGCTCGTTTAGAGTTGAAAAAATACAACCCTGTATTGAAGAAAGTTACTTTACACAAAGAAATTAAATAATCTTTTTAGATAAGATACCATGGCAAAGAAAGTAGTTGCAACGTTGAAAAAAGAAGGTGGCGTTAAATACGCTAAAATTATCAAGGCCGTTAAAAATCCAACAACTGGAGCCTATACCTTCAAAGAAGAAATCATTTTGCAAGACGACGTAAACGCTGCCTTGAAAAACTAATTCAAGCACTTTACCCATATTGCACAAAAAAGTCTCTTTTCGAAGAGACTTTTTTTTATCTTTGTACCTTATTCACTCAAACACATGGGCATTTTCGATTTTTTTAAAAAGAAAGCCGAACCTGAAATTCAGGAAGAAAAAGAGGCACTCGAAAAAGGTTTAGAAAAAACCAAGGAAGGTTTCTTCTCTAAAATTGGCCGTGTAGTTGTTGGGAAATCAAAAGTAGACGACGAGGTACTCGACGAACTCGAGGAAATTCTCCTGACCTCCGACGTAGGTGTACCTACCACCCTCAAAATCATAAAGCGCATCGAAGAACGCGTTGAACGCGACAAATACGTTAATACCGAAGAACTTGACCTTGTGCTTCGTGAAGAAATTGCAGCACTATTGGAAGAAAATGCCTCTTCAGATGTGGCCAACGCCTTCGCCGAGCCCAAACAAAAACCCTATGTCATCATGGTGGTTGGAGTAAATGGAGTAGGAAAAACCACCACCATTGGTAAACTTGCTTCTCAATTTCACCAAAACGGACTCAAAGTCGTTCTTGGTGCCGCAGATACTTTCCGCGCAGCAGCAGTCGATCAACTAAAACTTTGGGGCCAACGCGTAGGCATTCCGGTTATCGACCACGGAATGAACACAGACCCCGCCTCTGTGGCATTCGATGCAGTGAAACAAGCAGTAGACATGCAAGCCGATGTGGTTATTATCGACACCGCCGGACGCCTCCACACCAAAGTTAACCTCATGACCGAACTTTCTAAAATCAAGAAGGTCATTCAAAAATTTATTCCAGAAGCACCTCATGAGGTCTTATTGGTATTAGACGGATCCACCGGACAAAACGCCTTCATTCAGGCACAAGAATTTACCAAAGCTACTGAAGTAACTGCATTGGCCATCACCAAACTAGATGGAACCGCAAAAGGTGGCGTAGTAATTGGGATCTCCGACCAATTCAAAATCCCGGTAAAATACATCGGGGTAGGAGAAAAAATCAACGATTTACAGCTTTTCAACAAAAAAAGTTTCGTTGAAAGCTTATTCAAAAAATAATATTATTCCACCAAATGGTCTTCGGCACCAGGCAATTCCAAACTTTGTATGGGCTGAATAGCCGCACCTGCAATTCCACGAATCGATTGATACATGTGGGTCGTATTGAGTAATACTTTCTCAATTTGCTTTTCGCGCTTCTTCCATTGCGCTTCCAGAGCACGTTTTTCACTCAACAAATCCATTTGCATCTGTGTAAAGCCCTCTACAATGGCCTCCACTTGCATCTTAAATT
>JACCDK011961920.1_pt1 | contig 13368 bp, 13 predicted proteins | sample 7445871 | NCBI WGS metagenome assembly JACCDK01 (sample SAMN15323436, study PRJNA562643) | freshwater metagenome | isolation source: river surface water | place: USA:Blue River Watershed | collected 2017-08-15 | reverse complement strand
CCGTGTTGTGTCAGACCCCCACGCCCCCGACGCCATGAGTACCGCCACCGCCACCGCTGCCGACGTACCGCCGGTGGAGCCTGGCGCGTTCGAGCTCATTCTTGCGCGCAGCCAGATGCGCCTGGCGGTGCAGCCGGGCGAGAGCATGGCCGACGTGCTGCACCTGGCCGGCATCGCGCTGGACACGGTGTGCGAGCAAGGCGTGTGCGGCACCTGCGTCACCGCCTACACCGACGGCGAGCCCGAGCACCGCGACAGCTGCCTGAGCGCCGACGAGCGCCAAACCCATGTGGCCCTGTGCTGCGCCGGCTGCCGCAGCGCCACGCTGACGCTGGACATCTGAGGGCCACTGCGATGCGCGTGCTGGTGCTGTACAGCCATCCTGTGGAGACCAGCTACAACGCCGCGCTGCACACGCAGGTGGTGCACAGCCTGCGCGCTGCCGGTCACGAAGTGGATGACTGCGACCTGTACGCCGAGGGCTTCAATCCGGTGATGTCGCGCGAGGAGCGGCTGGGCTACCACGAAGTCCCTGCCAACCAGGCGCCGGTGCAGTCGTATGTGGACCGGCTGCAGCGCGCCGAGGCGCTGGTGCTGTGCTTTCCCACCTGGTGCTTCGGCATGCCTGCCATGCTCAAGGGCTTCTTTGACCGCGTGCTGATGCCGGGCGTGGCCTTTGACATCAGCGACCCGGCGAATGTGCGGCCCGCCCTCACCCACCTCAAGCGCATCAGCGCGGTGGTGACCTACGGCCGCCCGCGCTGGACCGCGTTCCTGATGGGCGACCCGCCGCGCAAGGCCGTCACACGCTACCTGCGTCTGCTGACCGGTGCACGGGCACGCATCGACTACCACGCCTGCTACCACATGAACGTAGCCACCCGCGAGCGGCTTGACGCATTCCGCCAGCGCGTGGGCGTGGCCATGACGCGCCTGGCCTGATGTCCACAAAAGCGCCTGCCCTCATGAACGCCTTTCACACAGCACAGAGCGCCGCCTTGCAAGCTGCATCGCTGCAAACCGCCCCCACAGCGCTGCGCGGCTTGAGCCGTGCGCGGCTGCCGGCCTGGCTGCTTGACGCGCTGCCCGGCGCGTGGCCGCGCGCCGGGCACCAGCCGGCCCTGGCCGACATCGAATGGAGCGAAGGCCGCATCCGCAGCGTGCGTCCGCATGATCCTGCCGCACCCACCGCTGCAGACAGCGGCGTGCACGACGTGGGCGGCGCGCTGGTGCTGCCCGGTCTGGTCGATGCGCATCTGCATCTGGACAAGACCTTCACCCTGGAGCGCATGGGCGCGGTGCGGCCCGGGCTGCTGGGCGCCATCGAGGCCATGATGGTCGACCGCCGCGGCTGGACGCCTGACGATGTGCGTGCGCGGGCCTCGCGTGCGCTGGCGCTGGCCTTCGAGGCCGGCGTGGTGCATGCCCGCACCCACTGCGACTGGTGGGAGGCCGATGTGGTGCCGGTGGCCTGGCCGGTGCTGCGCGAGCTGGCGCAAGAGTGGGCCGGGCGGCTGACGCTGCAGCAGGCGTGCCTGGTGCCGCTGCACCTGTATGCCGATCGCGACGCGGCCATGCGCATCGCAGCGGTCGCCGCCGCCAGCGGCCAGGGCGCGCTGCTCGGCGGCTTTGTGCACACCAGCAACTGGAACCCGCAGGCACTCGAGAACCTGCTGCACGCCGCACAGGCGCACGGCCTGAACGTGGACCTGCATGTGGACGAGGAGCTCAACCCCGCCGCGCAGGGCCTGGCCACCATCGCACGCCTGCTGCGCGAGATGCGGTTCGAGGGCCATGTGACCTGCGGCCACGTGTGCGCGCTGTCGGCGCAGGATGAGTCGCAGGCACTCGCCACGCTGGATGCGGTGGCGCAGGTACCGGTCACGCTGGTCACGCTGCCGATCACCAATTTGCTGCTGCAGGACGCGCAGACCGGGCGCACGCCGCGCCTGCGCGGCATCACGCTGGTGAAGGAGGCGCGCGAGCGCGGCATCCCCCTGCTGGTGGCCAGCGACAACGTGCAAGACCCGTTCTGCGCCGTCGGCAGCTACGACCCGCTGGAGGCCTTTGCCGCTGCCACCACCGTGGCGCAGCTGCCCCAGGCCTTCGACGCCTGGAGCGCCAGCCTGTGCCGCAGCGACTGGCTTGCGCGCGGCGCTTCACCGCTGCCCCTGTCGGCCGGCACGCGCGCCGACCTCGTGGTCTTCCACGCCGCCGATGCGTGGAGCTTTCCGTCACGCAGCCACGCGCGCACCGTGCTGCGTGCAGGAGCGATCGCATGAGCACATCCAAGCCCTCCACACCATCCACGCCGGCATCGGGCATCGCGCAGCCGCTGGCGCGCTACTCGGCCTGGCGGCGCGCCGGCGACTTCATCTTGCTGTCGGGCGTGATCGCGGTCGACCCTGCGGCCGGCACCATCGTGCGCGGCTACGCCGACATCCCGGCCGAGGCTGCCGAGCGCATCGGGCGCACCGGCGAGTTTTCCAGCGACATCAAGGAAGGCCCGGTGCTCGCGCAGAGCTGGTACGTGCTCGACCGCATCCGCCAGACGGTGGAGGCCGCCGGCGGGCAGATGAGCGACGTGATCAAGCTGGTGCAGTACTTCCGCAACCTGGATCACTTTCCGCTGTACAGCCGGGTGCGACGGCAGTTCTTCCCCGGCGAGCCGCCGGTGTCCACCGTGGTGGAGGTCAGCGCGATGCTGCCCACGCCCGACATCCTGATCGAAGTCGAGGCCACCGCCTGGCTGCCGCTGAAGCCCGCCCCCTGATTGACATCCGACAAGCGAGACCCGACCCATGCTGCACGGCTACAACCCGCCCCACCGCTTCCTGCCCTACCTGAGCTGGACCGAGATCGCTGCGCTGCCCGACAAGGCCAACACGGTGATCGTGCTGCCCACCGGTGCCACCGAGCAGCACGGGCCGCATCTGCCCTGCGCGGTCGACACGGTGATTTCGGCAGGCGTGGTGGGCCATGCGCTGGCGCGGCTGCCCGACTCGGTGCCCGCCTATGCGATGGCACCCATCACCTACGGCAAGAGCGAGGAGCACCTGCACTTTCCCGGCACGGTCACGCTCAGCGGCGAGACGCTGCTGGCCACGATGAACGAGGTGGGCGAGTCGGTGTACCGCGCCGGCTTTCGCAAGCTGCTGCTGGTCAACGGCCATGGCGGCCAGCCGCAGGTGATGGAGATGGCCGCGCGGGAGCTGCGCCTGCGCCACGGCGACTTCATCGTGGTGCCCAGCTTCACCTGGCGCGTGCCGCATGTGGCCGGCCGCTACCTGTCGGACCGCGAGAAGAAGCTTGCGATGCATGCCGGCCATGCAGAGACCGCCATCATGCTGGCGCTGGCGCCGCAGACGGTGCGCATGGACCGCGCCGTCACCAACTACCCGCCCGAATTTCCGAGCAAGCTGCTCTCGCCCGACGGTCGCCCGGCCTGCGCCTGGAGCGCACGCGACTTCGGACCCAGCGGCGTGATCGGCGACCCGCTGCCGGCCACCGCCGAGCAGGGCCAGGCCATCCTCGACTCGCTGGCCGACAGCTGGGCGCAGGCGATCACCGAGCTGCACCAGCTGCAGTGGGCTGCGCGCGACGAGTCGACCTGGGGCCGCGCCCAGCACACCGGCCATGTGGAAGAGGCCGCACCCGCATTCACCAGCGCAGTGCACGCCGCGCTGGCCTGATCCTTGCATTCACCCCCGCTGTTTTTTCCACCCCCTCACAGGAGCACCACCATGATGAAACTGAGCAAGCGTTCCCTGCTGTCCATCAGCGCCGCGGCCCTGCTGGGCGCAAGTGCATCGGGCACTGCCCAGGCACAGGAAAAGTTCACCTACATGACCAACTGGTACGCGCAGGCCGAGCACGGCGGCTTCTACCAGGCGGTGGCCACGGGCATCTACAAGCGCTACGGGCTGGACGTCACCATCCGCATGGGCGGCCCGCAGGTCAACGTGGTGCAGCTGATGGCCGCCGGCCAGGCCGAATGCGTGATGGGCTCGAGCGACCTGCAGATGGTGCAGATCCGCGAAGGCGGTGTGCCGGTCACCACGCTGGCCGCCACCTTCCAGAAAGACCCGCAGGTCCTGATCGCGCATGAAGACGTGACCAGCTTCGAGCAGCTCAAGGGCAAGACGATCCTGATCGCCTCGTCGGCGCACCGCGGCTACTGGCCGTGGCTCAAGGCCCGCTACGGCTTCACCGACGCACAGACGCGCCCCTACACCTTCAACATCCAGCCGTTCATCGCCGACAAGAACTCGGCACAGCAGGGCTACCTGACCTCCGAGCCGTTTGCCATCCAGCGTGCGGGGGTGAAGGCCAACACCCTGATGTTCAGCGACCACGGCTACCCGGCCTACGCCACCACCATCTCCTGCATGGACAAGACGGTGCGCGAGCGCAAGACTGCGGTCGAGAACTTCGTGAAGGCCTCGATGGAAGGCTGGAAGAGCTACCTCGAGAACCCGGCGCCGGCCAACGAGCTGATCAAGAAGGACAACCCCAACATGACCGACGCGCAGCTGGCCTACAGCGTGGGCAAGCTCAAGGAGCTCGGCATGGTCACCGGCGGAGACGCCTCGCGCATGGGCATCGGCATCATCACGCCGCAGCGCGCCAAGGCCAGCTACGACTTCCTGGTGCAGACCAAGCTGATCGACCCGGCCAAGGTGAAGCTCGAAGACGCCTACAACATCGGCTTCGTGCAGAACATGAAGGTCATGCCCTGACCTCACCCACGCAGGAGTCGCGCATGAACCGTGAGGAACCCGGGCACCTGGCTCCGGCACTGCAGCCCCCATCGCAGCCCGCCGCTGCGGTGGAGGTGCTGTCGGCACAGAAAACCTACCCCGACGGCACGCAGGCGCTGCTGCCGGTGGACCTGAGCATCCGCCAGGGCGAGTTCGTGACGCTGCTCGGGCCATCGGGCTGCGGCAAGAGCACGCTGCTGAAGATGGTGGCGGGCCTGCTCGAGCCCACCGACGGCCGGCTGCATCTGTGGCAGCGGCCGGTGGCGCGGCTGGCAGAGACAGGCAAGAAGATGGCCTTCGTCTTCCAGTCCCCCACGCTCATGCCCTGGGCCAGCGTGCAGGCCAATGTGCGTCTGCCGCTGGACCTGGCCGGCGTGCCGCGCGCCGAAGGCGACGCACGCGTGGCCGATGCCCTCAAGCTGGTGGGGCTGGAGCGCTTTGCGAAGGCCCTGCCGCGCCAGCTGTCGGGCGGCATGCAGATGCGGGTGTCGATCGCCCGCAGCCTGGTCACCGAGCCCGACCTGCTGCTGATGGACGAGCCCTTCGGTGCGCTTGACGAGATCACGCGCCACAAGCTCGACGCCGAGCTGCTGGACCTGTGGCAGAAGAAAAACCTCACGGTGATCTTTGTCACCCACTCCATCCATGAGGCGGTGTTCCTCTCCAGCCGCGTGGTGATGATGGCCGCGCGGCCCGGCCGCGTGGTCGAGACCTTCGACATCGACGAGCCGTATCCGCGCACGCCCGATTTCATGGTCAGCCCGCAGTTCACTCGCCACGCCAAGCGCCTGCAGGACAGCCTGCTGCGCGCAAGCGCCCACCACGCCGAGCAGGAGACCCCATGAACACGGCCACCTTGCCCGCTTCGCCGTCTGCGCCTGCGGCGCGCGCAACGCCCGCCGCATCGGCGACACGGCTGCCGCTGCTGTCGCAACCGCGCTTCCAGAAGATCGCCTACCCGGTAGCGGTGGGGCTGCTGCTGCTCGCGCTGTGGCAGGGCCTCGTCACCGGCCTGGAACTGCCGCCCTACCTGGTGCCTTCGCCCATCCTCATGGTCAAGACGCTGTGGACCGACTGGGCGGCGCTGGGCACCTCGCTGCTGGTCACCGTCAAGGTGACGGTGCTCGCTTTCGTGGCAGCCACCATCGTCGGTGTGCTGATCAGCTTTCTGTTCGTGCAGAGCCGCCGGATCGAAACCGCGCTGTTCCCCTACGCGGTGCTGCTGCAGGTCACGCCCATCGTGGCGGTGGCGCCGCTGATCATCATCTGGTTCAAGGACCCGACGCTCTCGATGGTGATCTGTGCCTCGCTCGTGGCGCTGTTTCCCATCATCAGCAACACCACGCTGGGCCTGCGCAGTGTCGAGCCCGACCTGCAGAGCTACTTCGTGATGAACCGCGCCACGCGGGTGCAGACGCTGCTGCGTCTGCGCATCCCGAGTGCGCTGCCCTACTTCTTCGGCGGCCTGCGCATCTCCAGCGGTCTGGCCCTCATCGGCGCGGTGGTGGCCGAATTCGTGGCAGGCACCGGCGGCACCGGCGCGGGCCTGGCCTACCAGATCCTGCAAGCCGGCTTTCAGCTCAACATCCCGCGCATGTTCGCCGCGCTGCTGCTGATCTCGCTGACCGGCGTGGCGCTGTTCGTGCTGATGAACTGGTTGACCCGCCTGGCACTGGGCAGCTGGCACGCCAGCGAAACCTCGTCTGACTGACACGGCACACCTTCATACCACTGCGCTTCATACATCGTCTGCTCCTCACAGAAGTCCATCGTCATGAACTCCACCTCTGTTGCTTCGCCTGAATCGCCCACCCTGTCGGCCGCGCAGCGCCTTACGCGCGACATGCCGGACCTGGACTGGGTGACCGACCCGCTGCGCGTGGCCCGGCTGTCGCAGGATTTCTCGTGGTTCAGCCCGGTGCTCAAGCGCCAGCTGGCGGGCAAACGCGCCGACGTCGTGGTGCGGCCGCGCAGCGAAGACGAAGTCCGCGCGGTGGTGGGCGCATGTGCGCGCGACGGCATCCCGATCACCGTGCGCGGCAGCGGCACCGGCAACTACGGCCAGTCGACGCCGCTGCATGGCGGCGTGGTACTCGACCTCAGCGGCTACAACGGCTTTTGCTGGCTGCGCGACGGCGTGGGCCGCGCGATGGCCGGCATCCGCCTGACCGACTTTGACGCGCAGGCCCGCCCGCTCGGCCACGAGCTGCGCTGGCTGCCCTCCACCTTCCGCAGCGCCACGCTGGGCGGCCTGTTCGGCGGCGGCTTTGGCGGTGCCGGCTCGATCAACTACGGCCCGCTGGCAGCCCCCGGCAATGTGCTGGGCGTTCGCGTGATGAGCGTCGAGCCCGAGCCGCAGGTGTTCGAGCTGCGCGGTGCCGAGGCCATGATGCTGCACCACACCTACGGCACCAACGGCATCGTGCTGGAGCTGGAAGTGGCGCTGGCACCCGCCATCGACTGGATGGAGTGCGTCGTGACCTTCGAGCAGTTCGATGCCGCTCTGGACTTTGCCTACCAGTTTGGCCAGGCGCCCGGCGTGGTCAAGAAGGAGGTGTGCTTCCTCGGTGCGCCGATTCCCGACTACATGACCACGCTGGGCGAGCACCTGCCCAAGGGCTGCCATGCGGTGCTGCTGGTGCTGGCGCCGTGGAGCGAAGACGCCATGCGTGCCATGGCCGCGTCGCTCGGCGGGCAGGTCACCTACCGCAAGACCGCCGCCGAAGTCGAGGCCTCGCACCGCACGCTGATCGAATACAGCTGGAACCACACCACGCTCAATGCGCTGAAGATCGACAAGGGCCTCACCTACATCCAGAGCGGCTTCACGCCCTCGCGCTGCCTGGAGCAGGTACGTGCGCTCGAGAAGGCACTGGCCGGCGAGGTGATGATGCACCTGGAGTTCCTGCGCACCAAGGAAGGCGCCTTCAACTGCAGCGGCCTGCAGCTGATCCGCTACACCACCGAAGAGCGGCTCAACGAGATCATGCAGAGCTATCGCGATCACGGCGTACAGATCAACAACCCGCATGTCTACATCGTCGAGGACGGCAAGCAGAACAACAAGCTCGACCCGACGGTCATCGAGATGAAGCGCCGCTTTGACCCGCAGGGCCTGCTGAACCCGGGCAAGCTGCGCACCTGGGACCAGCTGCGCGCCAGCGAGTCGGCGCCGCAGGCCGCTATGGCCTAATCGGCGCATGGCGTGGCATGCACGGCTGAATCTTTCCTATCGCGTCGAGCAGCAGCGCTGCGTGGCCCGGCATGCGCATGAGGGCCCGCTGCGCATCCTGCAAAGCCTGTACCCCGAAGGCGACGGCATCTGCCACAACGTGCTGGTGCATCCACCGGGCGGGCTGGTCGGTGGCGACACGCTCGATGTGCAGGTGGACGTGGGCGAAGGCGCACACGGGCTCGTGACCACGCCGGGTGCGGCGCGCTTTTACCGCAGCGATGGCGCACCGGCGCTGCAAAACACCCGTCTTGCACTGGCGCGCGGCGCGCGGCTGGAGTGGCTGCCGCTGGAGGCGCTGTGCTACAGCGGTTGCCTGGCAGAGAACCGCCTCACGCTGGATCTTGCCGACGGCGCCGAGATGATCGGCTGGGACCTCGCCGCGCTCGGGCTTCCGAACGCGGGGCAGCCTTTCGAGCGCGGCCACCTGCAGCAGCACCTGCAGTGGCCGGGCCGCTGGCTCGAGCGCGGGCGCATCGCCGCGGATGACCTGGGCCTGATGGACGGGCCCACCGGCCTGGCCGGCCGGCGCTGCGTGTCCACCCTGTTCTTGCTGGGCGCAGGCACGCTGGACAAGCCGCGCCGCGAGCTGGCCCTGGACGCGGCGCGCGAGCAGATTGCACAGCACGACGCCGACCGCGCGCAGCTCATCGCCGGCGCCACCTCGCCACATGCCGACGTGGTGGTGGTGCGCGCGCTGTCGCCGGTGGTGGAGCCGGCCATGGCGCTGCTGCGCGCCATCCGCGCCCGGTGGCGGCAATCCCTGTGGGGCCTGGCCCCGACCGCGCCACGCATCTGGGCGATGTAGCCGGCCGCCTGGCAGGGCGCCGGGTGCAGCATGCGCGACAGCGCCGCGCGGCACATCTGCCTACCATGCGCGCATGAGCTCAGCCCCCGCATGGACGCAGGACGTGAAGGTCCTGTGCTTTGACATCTTCGGAACCGTGGTCGACTGGCACGGCAGCATTGCGCGCGAGATGTCGGCGCGCTACCCTCAGGTGGACGGTCACGCGTTCGCCAACGCCTGGCGCGCCGGCTACAAACCGGCGATGGCGCGTGTGATGAGCGGCGAGCTCGGCTGGACGCTGATCGACGACCTGCACCGCATCATCCTCGACCAGATCCTGCCGCAGTTCGGGCTGGAGCATCTGAGCGACGCCGAGCGGCGCGAGCTCAACCGCGTGTGGCACCGGCTCGACCCGTGGCCCGACAGCGTCAAGGGCCTCGCGCGCCTGAAGCGCCACTACACCATCTGCACCCTGTCCAACGGCAACATCGGTCTGCTGACCAACATGGCCAAGCGCGCCGGCCTGCCCTGGGACTGCGTGCTGAGCGCAGAGGTGTTTCGCGCCTACAAGCCCGACCCGGCCACCTACCTGGGCGTGGCGCGGGTGTTCGACCTGCCTGCCGAGCAGGTGATGCTGGTGGCCGCGCACCACGACGACCTGGCCGGTGCACGCGCCTGCGGGCTGCGCACCGCCTACATCGAGCGCCGCTTCGAGTTCGGCGAGGCCGAGCCGAAAGACGTGTCACCGCAGGCAGGCAACGACCTGCACGCCGCAAGCATCGTCGAGCTGGCCGACCAGCTGGGCTGCTGAGCGCGCTGGCGCTCAGTCGTCCACCCGCCACGCCGGCACGCGCCAGTCGCGCCAGATGGCGAGGCTGCGCAGCGCGGTGATGACCGCGGCCGACAGCAGCAACGCCACCGTGGGCTCCATGCCGACTTCGGTGGCACCGATCACCACCCAGCTGCCCGCGAAAGCGCAAATCGCGTAGGGCCGGTGATCGCGCAACGCGCTCGGGATTTCGTTGCAGACGATGTCGCGCAGCACGCCGCCGAAGATGGCACTGACCACGCCCATCAGCACCGCAGCGATGGCCGGCATCTGCAGCGTCCACGCCATTTGCGTGCCCGCCGCCGAGAACAGCCCCAGCCCCAGCGCGTCGGCCCACTGCATCGCCCGTTCGGTGGGCTGGAAGTGCCGCTTGCGCATCCACGCCAGCGCCACTGCGCACAGCGCGAACAGGCCCCACAGGTACCAGGAATGTTCGACCCAGAAAAACGGGCGGCGGTCCAGCAGGATGTCGCGCAGCGTGCCGCCGCCAAAGGCCGCGAGGAACGCAACCACCGCCACACCCACCGCATCGAGCCGCTTGCGCGCCGCCTCGAGGATGCCCGACAGCGCAAATGCGGTGATGGCACAGGCCTCCACCGCGACGGCGGCGTGGCTCCAGATCACCGGGTCGGCAAGGCGGCTCATGGCCGCACTCTAGCAAGCCTGCGTCGGCGCGACCCCGCAACCGCCCGGCAGCGACTTGGGTGCGTCAGATCGCGACGAGCTGGCGGATGCCCTTGGCTTCCATCTCGCTGCCCGGCCCGCGCGCGATCACCTCGCCGCGCTGCATCACGATGTACCGGTCGGCCAGCTCGGCAGCGAAGTCGTAGTACTGCTCCACCAGCACGATGGCCATGCGCTGGCCGTTCAGCCTCTCGTCGGCCAGGCGGCGCAGCACGCGGCCGATGTCCTTGATGATGCTGGGCTGGATGCCTTCGGTGGGTTCATCGAGCAGCAGCAGCTTCGGCCCGAAGGCCAGCGCCCGCGCAATCGCCAGCTGCTGCTGTTGCCCGCCCGACAGGTCGCCGCCACGCCGGCCGATCATCTGCTTGAGCACCGGGAACAGCTCGAACAGCTCGGCCGGGATCGCCGTACCCGCGGGCCGGCTGGCCAGGCCCATGCGCAGGTTCTCTTCCACCGTGAGGCGCCCGAAAATCTCGCGACCCTGCGGCACGTAGCCGATGCCGGCGCGCACGCGTTCGTACGAGGTGGCACGCGTCACGTCAGTGCCGTCGAGCACTACCGAACCCGTCTTGACCGGCACCACGCCCATCAGGCTCTTGAGCAGCGTGGTCTTGCCCACGCCATTGCGACCGAGCACCACCGTCACCTCGCCGGGCTTCGCCTCGAAGCCGACGTTGCGCAGGATGTGGCTGCCGCCGTAGTACTGGTTGAGGCCTTCGACTTTCAGCATTCGGTGGACCTCGTGTGTTTGCATGCTCGTTGCTGCTTTGCGGGCGAGGTGCTCAGCTTTGATGGCCCCGGTTGCTGCGTTGGCCCTGGTCGCCGACGATGGGTATCCGGCTGACTCCGTGCCCCCCGCCTTCGGCCTGCGCAGGCCGAAGGCTCCTCCTTGACCTGCGTCAGCCGGATACCCACCGCCAGCGACCTGCAGTGCTGGAGCGCGTCACGCGGCGTGCGCGCTTGCTGCAACGAGTGCCTCTTGCTCCCCGCGGTCTGCGGGTGTCCGGCCACCGCAGGTAAAAGGAGGAGGGCCGAAGGCCCGGGGGACACGGAGGTGGCCGGATACCCGCAGACCGCAACGCAAGCCCCTTGCGCGCGCCACGTACCGCCGCACAGGCGCACCATCGCAGAAGCGCAGACGGCATCGGCGATCAGGAGGTCAGCGCCCAAGGTACACCTCCACCACCTTTTCGTTGGCCTGCACATCCGCCAGCAGGCCCTCGGCCAGCACCGAACCCTCGTGCAGCACCGTCACCTTCTTGCGGCCCTGCGTCAGCTGGTCGACGAAGTGCATGTCGTGCTCCACCACCACCAGCGAATGCTTGCCCTCGAGCGACAGGAAGAGTTCTGCGGTGCGCTCGGTCTCTTCGTCGGTCATGCCGGCCACCGGCTCGTCGAGCAGCAGCAGCGTCGGCTCCTGCATCAGCAGCATGCCGATCTCCAGCCACTGCTTCTGCCCGTGGCTCAGCAGCCCCGCTTCGCGGTGCGCTTCGTCCTTCAGGTGGATGAGTGCCAGCACCTCGTCGATGCGGTCGCGCTGCGCGCCGCCCAGGCGGTGGAACAGCGCAGCACGCACGCCGCGGTCGGCCTTCAGCGCGAGCTCGAGGTTCTCGAACACCGACAGCGGCTCGTACACCGTGGGCTTCTGGAACTTGCGGCCGATGCCGATCTGCGCAATCTCGGGCTCACTCAGGCGCAGCAGGTCGATGTTGGAGCCGAAGAACACCTGCCCGCTGTCGGGCCGCGTCTTGCCGGTGATGCAGTCCATCATCGTCGTCTTGCCCGCGCCGTTCGGGCCGATGATGCAGCGCAGCTCGCCCACGCCAATGCTCAGGCTCAGCGCATTGAGTGCCTTGAAGCCGTCGAAGCTGACGGTGATGTCGTCGAGGTACAGCGCCACACCGTGCGCGAAATCCGGCACGCCGGCACGGATGCGGCGGCCATACCCGGCCTCGCGCCCGCCAGATTCGGTGCGGCCGGTTTGCGCCGCCACGCGCTGCTCATGCGCCTCGCGGGCGCGGGCGCCGGCTTCCAGCAGGTCGGGGGTCATGCACCCTCCTTGCGCTTGCGCAGCCAGGCCACCAGGCCAATCAGGCCCTGCGGCAGGAACAGCGTCACCGCGATGAACAGCGCCCCCAGGAAGTACAGCCAGAACTCGGGGAAGGCCACGGTGAACCAGCTCTTGGCGCCGTTGACGAAGAAGGCGCCGATGATCGGCCCGATCAGCGTACCGCGGCCGCCCACGGCCGCCCAGATCGCCATCTCGATGCTGGCCGCCGGGCTCATCTCGCTCGGGTTGATGATGCCCACCTGCGGTACATACAGCGCACCCGCCACCGCACACATCATGGCCGACAGCGTCCAGATGCTGAGCTTGTAGGCCACCGGGTTGTAGCCGGTGAACATGACACGGCTCTCGGCATCGCGAATGGCCTGCAGCACGCGGCCGTACTTGCTGTGCACGATGGCGCGGCTCATCAGGTAGAAGCCCACCAGCACCACGCCGCTGAGTGCGCACAGGAACACCCGCATGGCCTGGTCGATCGGAATGCCGAGGATGCGCTTGAAGTCGGTGAAGCCGTTGTTGCCGCCGAACCCCGTCTCGTTACGGAAGAACAGCAGCATCGCCGCGAACGTGAGCGCCTGCGTGATGATCGAGAAGTACACGCCCTTGATGCGCGAGCGAAAGGCGAACCAGCCGAACACAAAGGCCAGCAGCCCCGGCACCAGCAGCACCAGCAGCATCTGCGCGACGAAGCTGTCGCTCAGTGCCCAGTGCCAGGGGAATTCCTTCCAGTTCAGGAACACCATGAAGTCGGGCATGTCGCTCTTGTACTGGCCGTCGCGGCCGATCTGGCGCATGAGGTACATGCCCATGCCGTAGCCACCGAGCGCGAAGAACAGCCCGTGGCCCAGCGACAGGATGCCGGTGTAGCCCCAGATGAGGTCCATGGCCAGCGCACAGATGGCGTAGCACATGATCTTGCCAATCAGCGCCAGCGCGAAGTCCGACAGGTGGAAGGCCGAGTCGGCAGGCACCACCAGGTTGAGCACCGGTGCCAGCACGACCACGGTG
>JACCDK010851769.1_pt1 | contig 13368 bp, 11 predicted proteins | sample 7445871 | NCBI WGS metagenome assembly JACCDK01 (sample SAMN15323436, study PRJNA562643) | freshwater metagenome | isolation source: river surface water | place: USA:Blue River Watershed | collected 2017-08-15 | reverse complement strand
GAAATTGTTGGAAATGGATTAATTATTGAAGGATGTGATAATGTTATTGGAATACCAAATATAGAGGGATTAAAATCATTATATATAAAAAATTGTTCTACATTAATTGAAATATCAAATATAGTTGGATTAAAAACTCTTAATATAGATAACTGTGATGAATTAATCCAAATACCAAATATTGTTGGATTAACTTATTTGAATATTAATGATTGTAATAAAATTGATGAAATACCAAATATTTTAGGTTTAGAATATTTAACTATATGTGGATGTTGTAATATTAAAGAAATACCTATTATAGAAGGATTAAAACAATTAGATATGAATAATTTTTATGATGGTGAATATGAAGATTGTTTAAATTGTGAACATCATTATTATTTTACTAATGAATGTGAAAGTTGTATTTGTTATCGTAATCAAATTGTATCTATACCAATCATTAAAGGGTTAAAAAAATTAAATATTCATAATTATAAAAATATAAAAGAAATTCCATTAATTGAAGGATTAGAAGAATTATTTTTATTTAAATGTAATATTACACATTTGCCTGTTATAAATGGATTAAAAAAATTAACAATTCAAAATTCTAATATTTATGAATTACCTATTATTGAAAATTTAGAAGAATTATGTATAGAAAGTTGTGAAGAATTAATAGAGATTCCACATCTTCCAGGATTACATTATTTAAGTATTTCATGTTGTTGTTCTTTAGAAATATTACAAAATATAAATTCATTAAAAATATTATTCATAGATAATAATAATTATATTAAAGAAATACCAGAATTTGAATCCTTACAAGAATTAATAATTTATAATTTAGATAATGAAGAAGGAATAACAAAAATACCAAATATTATTGGCTTAAAAAAATTATCTATTGGAGATTCGTCTATTATTACTGAAATTCCACATATTATTGGATTAGAAGAATTAAGATTAGATAGAACAAATTATATAAATAAAATTCCTTCTATTGAAGGATTAAAAAAGTTATATATTTATAAATCTCCAAAAATTAAAGAAATACCAAATATTGTTGGATTAAAAATATTAATGATTAATGATTCATTATCTATTACCGATATTCCTATAATTATCGGATTAGAAGAGTTAAATTTAATTAGAACACAAAATATAACTAAAATTCCATTTATTGATGGATTAGAAAAATTATATATTTCTAATCCATCAGACATTAAAGAAATACCTGTTATTAATAGTTTAAAAAAACTTATTATACGATCTCATATTAATAATAAGAGATATAATATAATCGATAATTACACCAAATCGGATAATAATTTATATTGCAACATATGTTATGAATATGATAATTTGTATAAATGTAATAATTGTGAATTTTATATACATATAAACTGTATTTATAAAGCTCTAATTGATAAGGAAGAAAAAAAATGTATTCATTGCATGAGACAATTTTCTGAATTAAAATAATCATTATTATATTTTTTTAAAACTTATCGTAAAACAGATAAACTACTCTGGTTTCATTTTCAGATGTTAAAATTTCAATAGATTCTAATAAAATTTGCATTCTTTCTTTGAATTCATTTTCATCATCTAGAATTGATTTATTTTTTTGATCATATTTATCAGGATTGAATCGAATGAATATTTGATACTTATCATCATTTAGATCATTACTTAAATCTTCTAGGCGTGATAATTCATTTTCATATTTACTGTGTTGATTTTCATCAATTTCAACAATAATATTATGATTATCTAGTGAAATGAAAATATCTGGACGATATTTAGATGATCCACCAATAATTTCTTTATTATTAGTTAGGTTTGGATATATTTTTTTTAACTTGTCTACAATCATCGATTCTTTCTTTCTAATTAATGAATTTGGATTCATACATCTAAAACATTTTTCATCATGCGTATATATTTCTTTACATGATTTACATAAAGTAGTTCTACTAGTAATAATCATATCATACTTTGCGTGTAACTTACAATATTGAGGCATTCTATCATTCTCATATCTATATGATGGAATAGTTGTACAACCATTAACAACACATCTATATCGATTATTTAATTGTTCAATTGTTTTTTCATATAATGCTACTTTTAATAAATTTTCAATATTATCTGTTTCATGAAAAGTTTTAATATTATTCTTTTTAATTTTTACTTTTATTTCATCTTGATTGATTGATTTTGAACATGAAATACAATATTTATCTCCATTCTTTGTTTCAATTAAACCTCTATTTATACAACCTTCAATAACACATTCACGTTTTAATTCATTATTATCTTTTTTACAAGTATTTTTATCATAATGGTTAATACATACTCTTTCATCATTTTCATTAATATATGAACCAGTACCTTTACAATTTTGAATAGAACATTTTTTATTTCTATTACATGATGGTTTAGTTATAATTTGTAAATCTGGATTCTGTTCTTTTAATTTAATAGAACAAATGTTGCACCAAAGATTTTTATATTTACCATCCTTAATTATACCAAAACAACAAGAAGTATTACATAACATACAATGGTCTTTAAAAATATTATAATAATTTTCTTTTCTGTGATTATAACAGTATTGTTCTTTAGCTTTTTTATTTCTTTCTAATGCATAATTAGCCCATTCAGTACAACCATTTTGGACACATTTTATTCTAGGATTTTGTTTTTGATGTACTGGATCTTTCAATAAATAATTATGAGTACTACAGTATAATACTCCTTTTTTACCTTTATCATTATATGCAGCATCTCTACCACAAACACCATATTTACATTTTTTTGAGCTTTTAAATAATATAATTTTATCAGTAGATATTTTATTTTCATTAGCATCTTCAATAATTTTATTATTTATTTCCTCAATTTTCAGTTTTTGTAAATTTTTATATCCAAAAAGATTTCCGTGTGCAACACACATAATTCGAACTTTTTCATTTATATCACCACTTGTTGATTCATGTTTACAATCAGTAATAATACATTTTTTAGTTATTAAATTAATATATTTTTCATCCTTATTTTTACAATCAATACAGACATTAGGATTTACTAAATTAGTAGATCCAAAAATAGTATAATTTATACTATTACAATAAATACATTTATTATGATGTTTGAAACTTAATTTATTATCCTTTAATACATAATTTATATCATTAAAGATTTTTGTGTCATTTAAATATACAATTATTGATTTTAATTTTTCACCTGATTTATGACTAATATATGGACATTTATTACAATTTTGTAATTGGTTTAGATGATTATCTCCACAAATATCAAAACTACCATGTTTTTTACAAATAATATTTTTAACCAATTTGTTTGAATTTGTATAAATAATTTCAGAATAATCATTATCTGGAAAAATCTTTTGAATCTTTTCAATAAAATTTTTTTTATAATCTATTTTTTGTTTAGGTTCATTTTTTACTATAATCATATTATTACATGAATTACAACCAATTTTTTTATTATAATGATTAGATGCTTTATCAACATCAAAGTATACATTGTGTTTATTACAATGAATATTTTTAACAATTTGACTGGCATATGTAAATTCTATATCAGAATATTCATATTCATTATCTTTAAAAATGATTCTACAATTTTTAATAAAATCATTTTTTCTGCGATTTGCGTTTTTGTCCATGTTTTATATTCATTAAAAAAAATAAATCAAATTTAAATTATGCAGATACCAAGAACGGTTTTTATGTCGTAAATCTCATGATAGCAGATCCTTCGCTCACGAACAAGAAGTTGATCGAGGTGGCGTTGACGAACATGTTAACCGCAGCGTTCGAGGCGATGTACGAGGATTGGTACTTGATGAAGAATTCACGCGATCGCGAGATGTTGATATGACCCGAGGGTTGGTACGATCCGGGATACGCAGCAAAGTTAATCATGTAGATACCCGGATCGGTTGGTGTTACGATATTCGAACCACCGTACTGGTATGGAATGTACGAGTTGAAGAACGATCCAGGCATTTCGCGGAAGAGATCAATACCGTACGACTGAATGCCGATGGTGGTGACGTGAGCAGCTTCCGACTTGACAATGTAACCAGCACCAGCACCGTTAAGAGCAGCCGCAGCAGCTGCAGTCGTTGTGACGACACCAAAACGATGCCAATCTTCCATGTTAGCATCAATGACCGATACTTGCGATCCACGCGTGGTGGTGTTCGAGTTGGTGGTGGTGTTGGCAACTGGCTGGAATCCAACGTAGATGGTTTCGGTAGGCCACTTGAGCGAGGTGAGTTGTTGCTGATCCGTCGACTTGGTTAAGTTGATGAGTTGGCGACGGTGCACACGCGTAAGCGAGAAACCGATACGGTTGATGAAGATATCCTGAACAGTCTGATCAACGAAGATGTTGTTGATGTAAAGGTCGCACGTAACAATGCTTAGCGGCGTAACCGTAGGCGATGTAAGAGCGGTCGTGGCACTTGGGTTGACAATGGCACGGATCATGTTGCTCTGCGCTTCAAGATCGATCGTGATCTTACGCTGACCGAAAGGAATGGCAGCCGAAGGAACCGCCTGGCGAATATCGCAGAACCAGAAGAGGAGAGGGATGTTAAGCGAGAGACGAGGTTGCGAGGTCTTGTACGTTTGGTAACCGTTAAGAACCTTCATTTCAAGTTGGTTTTCAAGAGGAGCAGCCGTCGACGAGGTCGTCGAAAGGTATTCAGCAACAGCCGAACTGGCGGTCGACTGACCGGTGGCGCGACGCCAGCCAGCAAGCTTATCGGCCGATACACGAAGTTGACGGTGCATAGGGTAAACTTCCTGGTAGTATTCATCTAGAGGAGCGTTGTTAACTGTGAATTGAACCTTGCGGAAAAGACGCTCACCAGGGTAATCACAGTAACGGCAGAGAGCGACATCCGAAGCATTAGCGGCGGTACCAGTGGCCGAAGCCGTGACTGTATCGAACACGACGTTGACAACCATGTCACTGAAGAAATCACCGAATTGAGGAATATCGAATTCGATCTGGCTGTCGAGCGTGACACTCGACTTAGGCGTACGCGAGTACTCCATCGACATCTTCACGAATGGCTTACACTTAATGTTGGTGAACAGAATATGCGTCTGCTCGATCTCGTTGAGAGAAGGATAAGGACTAATGTTGTCGTTACCAGCCTTAATCATGGCCGCACGCTTAGCTTTGCTCTCAGCGATACGGCTCTGAAGAAGGGAGTCGGCGAAGATGAGCTCATCTTGCTTACCGACGTTGGTAATTATCTGAAAGAGACCCCCTGTGGCGATTTTTTCTGTTGTTTGGGGCTTTGACTAGCAAAACTCCGGACTTTTACGTTAATTAAGTTTTGCTCAAAAGCTTAGATTATTATATATAAGCATATATCTCATTTCAAAAAAAATATTATTTATTCAATCTATTTCTTATTTAGAATTATATTATAGATATCTATCCGAATAATACAGATAGATATACTTAATGTGACAATCAAACTCATCCTCCTTATATTCAAATTTTTTAATTGTTTTAACTAAAGTGTCAACTCTTTTATTTAATTCATCATGATCAATAATAGCATCCCTTAATAAAATACCATTATACAATTTATTATCAATTCTATAATTATCTGGGTTAAGTCTAATGACAACTACATCCTTACCTAATTCTTTCTGAATACATTCGATTCTATCTAATTCTTCTTTACTATTATAATTTGAATGAGAGTGTGAATGTTCATCAATTTCAATAATAAAATCATATTCTCCAAATTTAATTAAAATATCTGGTCTAAAATGGCATTTACTAGATATTTTGTTGTTATATAAAAGTTCAGGATAGTGTTTATTTAATTCATCCATAATAGCTTTTTCTTTTATTCCATAAATATTTTTACCACCCATATAACAGCCAGCACAATAATAATTGTGAATATATTTTGCTTGTTTTGTACATTCTTCATTAATACATTTCTTACTAATAACATCAATCATATCAGTCTCTTTATGTTCGTAACAATATATACCCTTTGTTTCATTACTTTTATTAAAGCATGCTCTAATAAAACAGTCAGTGACTGAACACTTATTATGTACTACATCAATAATATAATTTTCGTTATCTAATTTGTTATAATTATGTTCATTTTTATTAATCTCTAATGCATGTTCTTTACAATAACTCGGTTTCATTCCATTATAATTAAACGAAGCTCTTTTATTACAATCTTCATTAATACAACTATCATCTCTTACCCTTAACGATTCACCAACTTCTAAACCATGAAGAATACACCATGTCGGAGCACCTTTACCATTTTTATTAAATGTTGCTAATTTATTACAGTTCTCCTTATTACAATAATAACCAGTAACATTAACCATATCTTTTGTTCTATGATCTCCACACATTGTTGCCCTTTCATTAAAATCAATACCATATATAGAAACTTTTGTACAATTTTCATATAGACACTGATTTATTAATTTTTGTCCATGGTGTAATAATTTTACTCCAGTATACAATCTCACATTACCATTAATATCTTTAATGGTTTTAATTTTTTTAACATTTTCAATATATGAATAAAATTCAGTTTGATATAATGTTGATCCATTTAAATCATCATAACTTTTTCCTACTAATTGTTTTTTTACTTGATCTTCAAAATTATCTGTAATTAACAAAATACTATCAAATAATTTATTTGGACTATATTTATGTTTTAGACTTAAATTTTCATAATTACCATTAGTATTTTGTTTAAATTTTAAATTAATCAAATAATTAATCATATTTTTACCTTCATATCCAAAAGATTTTTCAAAAACATGTTTAATAAAATCAGATAATAGTTTTTTACCCTCTTTATATTCAAACATATCTTCATAGATAACATCTAGTGTTGCTTTATCCATATAAGGTTTTAATGTACTAATAGGTTTATTACTTTCTAATTGTTCATTAACCAATTTTGCATAATCAGTTAATACAAAATCATAATAAAATCTATATTCATTGTTTTTTTCTTTATATTTTAATGTGTTTTTAATATAACTATGAATATCATTTCTATGAAAATACAATTTATTTTGTTCACAATAATATTTATAAAGATCTGTAATAATTGTGGTTCTTAATTTTTCTCTATTATCTGGATTTGTAAACTTATCCATAAAATCAATACATTGATTCAAAATTATTTTTGTTTTATCAACTTGTTCTACAAATTCTTTATTTTTAAATTTAACCATTAAAACTTTATGTTTTGATCTATTTGAGGCATCTAACTCACAACCAATAGTATCTACTAAATATGTAATAAATAATTTCTCTCCTTTACCTGAATTATTGTTCAATTCTTTATATTTAGTCTTTATATCCTTACTTAGTAAGACATCATTTCTATCATCTGTTTTAATAAATCCAGCATTGAAAATCGTCTCCATATTGTATACCACTATATTAATAATTCAAATTTAATTTACTAATGTAATTATCTGAAACAGTCCACTAAATTATTATCATAATTAAAAAAAAATTAATGATTATTCATATGATTTTTTACAATGTACACATTTTATACCTCCTTTAATAAAGGATTTATATAAACAATTGATATGTATATTAAATGGACAATAACTACATTTGTATAATTGACTATAAAAATTTGTATATGGTATATTTTCATATTTATTATATTCCATATATGGTACATTTTCTATATATTCATCATAATTATCATCATTTTTATAATCATATTCAACATCATAACATATATTACAAAATGATTCATTATTATTAACTTTAGATAAATGATTTATAACAATATTACTTTTATTAAAGTCTTCAATAATATAAGGATATCTTATTGTATTAGTATTATCTATTTCTATGTACATTGTTACTTCATGGTATAAATTTAATTTTTTAATATATTTTATAAGATCTGTACAATTTTCAATTAAAACACCCTTATTTTTATTAAAACAGTATGGTAAAGTTATTAATGATTTACATTTATCAATTAATAGATTAGATACATTAATATTAATCATTTTTTTTAATGATTTACAATTTTTTATTTCTAAATAACAAGATGTATTTTCTAAATAGTTAATATTAGATATTTCTGATAAGAAATCACAACTACCAATTACAGAAAATTCTAATTCATTAATATTAGATAATGAAATTAATGAATTACATCCAACTATATATAAATTATATACAGTAATATTATTTGTAATACTATTTGTGATATATTTTATAGAATTGCAGTTATAAATTGTTAAATCTTCATAAATATTATCAACTGGAATTTCTTCCAATGATTTACAATTATGTATTGTTAATTCATTATAAATACCGATTATATTCTTTAATGACTTACAAATTTTAATTGTTAAAGAATAAACACTATCAATATTTTTTTTAGATCCATTAACATCTATTGTTTTTAATGATTTACATTTTATAATAATTAAATCATTAACATGATCAATATTATTTATAATTTCTATAGAGTTGCATCTTTTAATTTTAAATTGTTTGATAACATAAATATTCTCTATTAATATTAAAGAATTACATTTAATAATTTCTAAAATTTCTATTATATCAATATCCTTAATAATTGATAATGAAATACAATCATATACTTTTAATTTTTCTAAATAATTAATATTAGATAATTCAATTAATGAACTACACTTATTAATTTCCAGATTTTTTAAACTATCTATATTTTGTATAATATTAGATATATCGGTTAATGAACTACAATTATTAATTTCTAATTGCTTTAATCCATTTATAATTGGTATACTTTTTATAATATCACAATTTTCTATTTTTAATTCTTCTTTACCAATATACGTTCCGTCACAAATAATGCACATCCTTTTTAATTTTTAACAAAATCAAATTTAAAATTATGTATTATTTAAATGATTAAATATTGTATAATATAATGTGTAAGCTTTGCGATAAAACGATTTATTCTGCTTTTGGATATATTAATGGTTATGATTTAGTTGTTTGTGATAAAGTTGAAATACTCCCCAATGATCTTGTAGGATTAAAATCTTTAGATATATCAAATAATAAACATATTACATTCATACCATCCAATCTTGTTGAATTGGATGAACTTAAATGTTCAAACACAAATATAACTTACATAAACCATGAATTTACAAAACTAAAACACATTGATGCTTCAGGATCAAAATTATTTTCTATAGGTCCATTCTACGAACTAAGATATTTGATTGTATCCAATTGTATTAACTTTAACCACATATCTGATAAGCTAACCAAACTGGAAGAGCTCAATATAAACGATACTAATATAAGTACCATTCCGGATAGTTTAATAAATCTTGGAATTCTAAACTGTAGCAATTCAAAATTATCTTCAATATCTAAACACTATACTAACTTAATTGAACTAGATTGTTCCAATACTATTATCGACAAGCTTCCCAATACATTATTACAGCTTCAAAAAATAAACTGTTCCAATACTAACATAACAAAAATACCAGGAACATACATATATCTAGAAGAGTTGTATTGGGCTTCTAAACTTAAAAAGAAGGAGTTGTTACCAGACACTCTTATTTATCTTGAGAAGCTAGTATTATATATCGATGAATCCCACAAGTATGATGATGTATTTCCCATTCCAGATAGCTACATAAAATTAAAAACATTGGAGATCGAACCAATGAATAATTAAATTTGAATAAATTTAAGATAAATATAAAGAATGTTCAGTCAGAATTTTTCGGATAGTATTATTAATTTAATTTGGGATTATCATGACTATACAAATTATTGGAAGAATAGATTTAGTAACGATGTATTAGTGAAGATCAATAAAAATATTAGATACTGTGGATTAATATGTAATAATCATGCATTTGAACATAATCCATGCGAATGCGACATTAGTGAATTTTACGGTTGTGCCAATTGTTATAGTTATGGAATTTGTTTTAGTGATGATCATCATATATATGGGTATGTGTCATTAGAAGAGATTAAGCAACATCATTCAACTTATATTAAGTGTCCATATATTCCAGATAATACATTTGTATTATTATATCAATACAATCGGGAGGATAAGGGTTATATTAATTCATTTAAAGAGATTCAAGACGATTTGAATTTTAATTTACCATTAAAGAGAATCGAATTCATTAAAAAAAGTAAGTATTATACTAATATTGATATTGATGATGAAGAGGATGAGATGTTATCACTTCATCTGAATAATAAAAGTAGCAAATATTGGTATCGTATCTAATTAAATTTGATTTTTTTTAAATTATAAAAGGATGTGTATTATCTGTGACGGCACTTATAAAAATGATTTAAATATTAGATATTTAAAGTGTTGTAAAAATGTATCCTCCATACCAGAAACATTAAAAATGTTAGAAGAGTTGAATTGTAGTGACTCAAAGGTTACTAATTTACCAAAATCTTTAAAACGTTTAAAAAAATTAGATATTACTAACACAAATATTTCATCAATACCGGAATATATGAATGAATTATATATTTTATATTGTGGAAATACATTATTAACCGAAATCTCCTCTAATTTGTATTGTCTTTATGAGTTACTTTGTTATGAAACAAAAATAAAAATTATTCCTAATAAATTAAAAAATCTAGGATACTTAGATTGTTCTAATTCAGATATAGAGTTCTTACCAGATTCTTTAGAAAGAATCTATTATTTAGACTGTTCAAATACAAATATTTTAAAGTTACCATCAAATATGCCTGTTATTAACACTATTAACATAGTTGGTACTAAAATAACAAGTCTACCAAATTCTATTAAATATTTGAATCTTTACTTGGATGCAAATTATATGCAAGAGATAAACATTGACGTTGAAATGATTTATTATGTTAATAATCTGACCCGCTTTCTTGAAGCTGGAAGTAATAAATCATATAATAGATATGTCAATTATATGAATGGCTTTAGAAAATTTATCAATGTTTTGACATATAATAAATACAAAGACACTTTATGGAAAATTGGTGAATATTATACTCAAAAAAAATATAAACCAGATCATATTTTGGATTATATTAATTTAGATTACTAATAATCAAAATTGATTTTTTTTATTATAATAAAGAATGTGTATCATTTGTGATAAATCGTATAAGAATAATTTATTTATAACTGAATTAAATTGTTGTAGAAATGTTTCACATATTCCAGAAGAATTAAACAATTTAATAAAGTTAGATTGTAATTATTCAAAAGTAACAGTACTACCCAAATCATTAAAAAATTTAATGGAATTAAATATAAGTGGGACTAAAATCAAAGTTATTCCTGATTTTATGACTGAATTAGTTTATTTAAAATGTTCTTATGGATACATTTCAAATATACCAGAGGAATTAAATAAATTAATAACATTAGTGTTAGTGTGTAATAGTTCAAAAATTAGTAAATTACCAAATTCTCTAAAATATATGAAAGATTTAATTACTAAATTACCTTCCAATCTAGATGAACTAAAAATTTTAAATTGTGAAAATACTTTAATTGCTAAATTACCTTCTAATCTAGGTGAACTAAAAATTTTAAATATTAGAAATACTAAAATTTCACATATACCAAATTGTATAACTAATTTAATTTATCTAGATTGTGAAAATACTTTAATTACTAAATTACCTTCTAATCTAGATAAATTACAATTTTTAAATATTAGAAATACTAAAATAAATAATTTATCAGAAATTATAAATTCTATGAGATCTCTTAGAACTATTCGTCTTGGTAGTAATTATATTGAAAAAATAATTACTACAAATCAAATAGATATATACTATACTAATAATATATACAAGAAAACTGCAGTGGATTTTCCTGAAGGTTATAATAGATACGTCAAATATATGAATGGTTTCAGAAAATTTATTAATGTATTGACATATAATAAATATAAAGACACTTTATGGGAGATTGGTGAATATTATTCTAAAAAAAGATACCACCCTGATAATATCTTAAAATATGTTTCTTTAGACTAATTTAGATTTTATGAATGAATAATAAAATATGACATCATTAATTATTATCATAATGAATACTATGAGTAGTAGTATAGAACAAATTGTAAATATGTTTCTATAGAATACATCTGTTGCTATATTTTTTATTTCAACAAGTTTCATAAATGGATCATTTGAAGACGATGATGCAATAATATTTTTTTGTTCATTAATAAGTTCTTCATCATACTTATCTATCTCAGAAAATGTACGTTTTTGTAATTCATTTTTGATTAATGGATCTAATTCAAGAGGTGGACTTTTTTCTGAATAAGCACTCATTCTATATTATAGATAAAACCAAAATTGATTAAAATATAAATATTAAAAGAAGAGAACAATGTTATTTGATGATCTACCGAACGATATTAAACACGAAATATTTAGATATACACCCAAAGAAATAAAAAGTTTAAACAATGAATACTATAAATATAGTACTAAAATAAAAATAGATAAACTAGTTTATAATAATGTATTGTCCAGATTACCAATAAACAAATTAGTAAGTATCAAATTATATAATATATCTAAAATCGATGTTAATATATTTTCTCAAATGAGTTTAAAATTTTTAATAGTTCCTGGAGATATTACATATTTTAAGGATGAGCATTTAGAAAAATTACAGCAATTAGAAACTCTAATTGTTTTGGATAACAAAAATATTACGAACTATTCTATTAATAAATTAAAAAAATTAAAACAGTTAATAGTATCAAACATTACCAATATTGATATTGTAGATATTAAAAAATATAATACTAATTTAATTATCTACAAGATAAAATGATACCAATTTATTTTTTTGTCAAGGCTTCGGTTGGTACCAATTTCATATATTCTTTACTGTACCGATATTTATACCAGAATATTCACATAATAAATGGAATACACCTCCAGATAAGAATGTTGTTAGGAACATTTGAATATTGTGTCTCTTTTTAAATTCTGTATCGGATTGATCTATATTAAAATATGATATTTGACCAATCAATAACATTACTATCACAAATATAATTATTAACCATCCTCCAACTACTAGACTTTCTGTGAACACTAATGGAAAGGTTTGTACGATTTTTGTTCAGACATGATTACTATAGTAATAAATGAATAAAAAAAATCATTTATCTAATCGCATCTCTTTAAGAGTTTGTTTAATTCGTGTTCGCATCTTTTGGTATACTGTTCTAAAGTTTCGTATTCGTTTCTATAAATATGATTCCCAATTCTTAATTTTAT
>JACCDK011745300.1_pt1 | contig 13369 bp, 4 predicted proteins | sample 7445871 | NCBI WGS metagenome assembly JACCDK01 (sample SAMN15323436, study PRJNA562643) | freshwater metagenome | isolation source: river surface water | place: USA:Blue River Watershed | collected 2017-08-15 | reverse complement strand
TTCATCTAATATTGGTTGTTTCTGTTTACTATTGGCCATAAAATAACACCTTTTCTTACATATAGTTTATATTTTATATTTTATAATTTATACTTCTTTTTACAGCTATTGACAATAGCAAGTATAAGTCTATCAATAGAGCTTATATGCTTTTTATTTTTAAATATAAAAATTGATATACGAGAATATATACATACTTGTATATCCGAATATCATTAAAATATGGTACTAACACATATATTTCATTTATCTGATTTACATATACGGAATGGTGATAATACTTACTCGCGATACGAAGAGTATAAAGAAGTGTTCAAGAATACCATAGCATCTATTAAAAAACAAATTGAAGTCTTAGAGCTTTTCTTTGATAACTTTATTATAGTCATTACGGGAGATATTTTTCACAATAAAAGTGTAATTGGTAATTATGGTCTCATAATGTATCGCAAGTTTATCCAGGCGTTGTCTGATGTAGGCAGAACTTATATTATTTCAGGTAATCACGATTATGATCAAAGTGATATCAATAAGCCTTCGCTCGTTTATTCTACTACTTTTGCCATTCCTAATGTATTCGTATTAAATACTACGACCTCTTTTATCATAGATGATATAGGCATATCTTTTGTTAGCATAGATGAAACTTTGGATAATTATAGAAATAGTGGGAGATTACAAGATTTGCCACCATTTCCTACTATATCTGGTAATGTCAGATATAAACTAGCTCTATTTCACGGTTCTTTCGCTGCCGCTAAACTATATAATGGGAAAACAGTAGAAGACACTTTTAACCCTTATCCCTTAGAATGGGTGAGCGATTTTGATTATGTACTATTAGGAGACATCCATAAAAGACAAGTGTTCTCTTATAAAAACAAAACTATTTGTGGATATGCCGGAAGTTTAATTCAACAGAATTTTGGAGAAGACATAGTAAATCACGGCTATCTCATATGGGACTTATATAACAAAGATATTAAAAAGGTAAATGTATATAATGACAAAGGCTTTATTAATATTAGAGAAAATGACGATAGCGCAGCTAGCGCAGCTAACACAGCGAACAAAGATATTATGATAAGGATTAATGGAAAATATGAAAGAAGACTTGAAGATTATATAAGAGACAATATAGATATAATTCCTAAAAACTTAGATATTAAAAGGTTCTCTAATATTAATATCTTTAATCTCAAGAGCATCTTGGAAAAATACAATATTAAATATGTAATTACAGAAAAAATAGACAATTTAAATAACTTTGCTCATAATCAATCACATAATATCTCTTGTACTAAAGATACAGATATATCTTCATCGTGTTATGAAGAAATTATCAACAATGATGCTCTTATAAACTATTTTAAACCCTTGCTAACTTCTGAAAATTTATTGTTGCTCAATAATATTATTAAAAATAAAGAATTATTATTGATAGATGTCGACAATTATCCTGAAGAATTGCGCGAAGAATGTTTGAAAATAAATAAAGAGCTTATAGCTGTAATAAATACCTGTAATATTACTGATGATACCGCGATAACACCTAAATCACTCTATAAAATAAGATATCTTGAATGGGAAGGATTGTTATGTTATGAAAATAAAAACTGGTTAAATATGACTGATTTAGATAGCAAGATATTTATGGTTAAGGGACAAAATGGAACCGGGAAATCTGCTATTTATGATATATTGCTCTTGGCGATTTGGGGAGAAAACACAAAAAAAAGCCCATTGACGAGCGGTGTCGTAAATCACAATAAAAGCAAAGGATATACTATAATAGATATAGATATTTTAAGAGATTCTAAAAGTGACGCAAGCGACGCAAGTGACGCAAGTGACGCAAGTGACGCAAGTGACGCAATAGAAGTAATAGATACTTATAGAATTGTTAGAAATTATACAAGAAAGAATGCTGGTAATAAATTGCTCGTTAGCAATACTATTATATATAAAAAAATAGCTCATACCGGAAAGGTTGAGATAATTAAGAAAGATACAGCGTGTAATAATGAGATAGCAATATTGTTCGGGAGTATTGAGGATTTCTTAGCTACTTCTATGATTACGCAAAATATAGATTGTGATATATTGAAAATGGATTTTAAATCTACACTTGAATTGATAGACAAATCATTTAATATTGAGTATATTTATAATCTTTATAATGTTTTCAATAAGACAATAAACAAATACAAGGGATTACAAAAGTATATTGAGAGTAAGAAAGATGTCTATGAAAAATTACTATTAACCTCAAATTATACCGAGAATCACGAAGAAAAGATTGAACAGATGAAAAAAGATTTAGAAATTCTTAAAAATTCCAATAGCGTTCTTGTAGAAGAATATAATAACAAGAATAGCATATTGAGTAATAGAAATATTGAGTTGAGCACAAATGCCTGTTATAAATATGAAGCCTTGAAAAATAAAATTAATTTAGAAAAGTTGGTATCACAAGATATCTATGACATCAAGGTTAAAAGACTTGCTGAATTAGAGTTTATATTGAAAGGCAAAAATATTATAGAGCTTAGCAAAGTATCTCTCGAAGCCTACTGTGATAATAAAGAGATTATAGAGATTACTAAGCCGTGCGATATATCTATAATAAATAATGAGCATAAATATCTAAATGAATATTTTGATATATTTGATGATAATAATAGCAAGTATAATACAAATGATGAGAATGATGTTATTGAATGTCTTGAGAATCTAAAGAATGAATATGATGACTTGGAGATTTTAGCAAAATCTTTAATAGCCGAAAAGCCTAATAAGGCAACCAAGATTGATAAGCCTATCAAGGCGAGGAAGGAATGTTTAAACAATATCAAGAAAATATTTGGAAGCCTTGAATATATGGATGAGATCATAGAAACAACAGGATGCTTAAATTTGAACATTAAATCCGGTGCGATTGAAGATTTATCGCTTGAATGTTATAATAAATGCCTTGAAGACAAGGAGAATATTAAAAATAAGGTAGATGATTATAATAACCGGTTAAAAAACAATGAAGCCCTATTTGATAAATGCTTTAAGGAACAAGAAAATATACAAAATGTATCGATGCCGCCAGCGAGCTGTGAGATTAATTGCGAGAATGCTGATGAAGTTATGGGAGAAATTGAAAAAATAGATTACAATTATATTGACGGGTTTTTAAAAGAGAATGAGGAATCTGTTGAGAAATACAAAGATATAATGAAGGAACTGAGAGAAACAGAAGAAGATAGATTGAAATATGCTGAGGAATTAAGGCTTTTTGAGAATAACGAAGAATACCATTTTAATCCTTCGTGTGAATATTGCTGTAAAAGAAGCTGGGTCAGCAGAATAAAGGAACTGCGAATTATAATAGACAGGTATGACAATGATATTAATAAAATTAAAAATAAATTGAATATCAATGTAAATTATGAAGAACTCATAGATAAGATGGAAACATATAAAAATATGAAAGATAGATATGATATATTACAAGAATGGTGTGAATACTTTAAATACAAAGAGAAGCGTGATAAGCTAAATGAAAAGCTTAACAAACTGATGGAGAATAAGAAGAAATATAATAGGATAATTAGCGAAGGAACAAAAGAGCTTGAAAATATCAATAAATATGTGTGGAGCTATTATAAAAAAGCGAAGGAATTGAGAGAGCACCTTGATAACATAATAAATTACGAAAAGTATAGGGCGTGGGAAATTAAATATATTGAGAATACGAACAGGATGAATGAGATTGACAGAAATATGAAAGAATATACGGATATAGCTAATTATAATAAGAATATTAAACCACGCATTATAGCGTATCGCTCGTTAGTAGATAGTTATAATAAATGGAAGCTATACAACGACTATATAAATGTAATACATTCGCGTGAATACCTTGAAATCAAGGAGATACAAGAGAATTATATAAATAACGAAATATACAAGAGTTATAGCGAGGTTAAGCCGATTATTGAGAGGGTTTTGGAATTGAAGGAAATTATATATGATAGCGAGAAAACCATCATAAAACAGCGCGATTATATAACAGAAAAGACTGCTATATTCAATTATAATAGCGCGAATATCAAGAGTCTTAATGAATTGCGAGATATTTTAGAGAACATAAATAATATGCTTACAGTACTTGATACTATTATCATTAATTTTCAGGATTTCCGCATTAATCTCTATGATAATGTAGTGCTTAAAAAATTACTTCACAATACTAATAAGATGCTAAAAAATATCTGTCATTCTATCACAAAACCCTTTGAATTAGATTATATAACAAATGTATCGCGAGATATGATACATATCAATTGGTTAATTAAGAATGTTAATATTGTCGGAGGCGGAGGAGGCGATAATAATAAGCAGATTATTTCTATAAATCAAGCATCGGGATTCCAGCAGTTTGTGATATCTCTGGCATTACGTTTGTGTTTGTTTGGAAATAACAAGGCAATATGTAAGCAGCTATATATTGACGAGGGATTTGTAAGTTTTGACAAATATAATTTATCAATCGTTCCTAACTTCCTAAAATCGCTTTTGGCATATTTTGATACAATTGTTATTGTATCGCACATAGACTTAATTCAGGATAGTATAGATGATTGTGATTGTATTGCTGAAATAAATTATAACAACAAGACCTCGGTCTCAACACTTACTTATAAGACTCCTGTAGATATAGAATATTCCGTTGTGGGGAAAAGGAAGACCATAACAAGGCGAAAATAATATCCTATAATTAGTTATTAAGCCACAAGCAATATAGGTATTATGCTAAATTACATAAATTGCATTATATGCCATACAATTCACTACACACGACACACTATAAATTGTAATATAGCTTATAGCTTTGTAATTTTAGAATGCGATAATATATAAAATTATACAGCAACACACATATATATAATTATTTTTTATTATTTATATAATATAGTACAAATATGGTAAAAAAAACAAGCCGGAAGAAACAAGAGAAATTCCGTAGAATAATCGAAAAAAAAAATATTAAAACAAACTTTTTATTAGTAGATAGGTTAAATAATATTTTAGACTATTTGAAAAATGCTATTGAAGATATCAAAATTAAAAATCTTATTAAAGCTATGAATATGAAGAATGATTATACCTTTAAAGATGAAGATATTAATAATGAAATTAATAATAGTGAGGATTACAGTACTACAAATATTAATAATATTGAGAATATTATAAAATTTACATTATTATGTTTATTATACAATAACGATAATTATAGCCATCAATTATTACATAAAAATAATAAATCGTATGCTCCAGAATATAAAGGGCAGATATTAACAGATGATGTATTAAAAAAAATAAAGATAACAAATAAGAAATTAACATCATTTGCGGAAAAATATTATAAATTTTTTAAAGATGAGGTAAACAATTTATTAATATTTTACCTTTACTATAGCGAAGATAATGTTGATGAGCCTAATATTCCTAATGTTGATGAGCCTAATATTCCTAAAATTAGAAGCTATATATGTGATATTTATGATGGAATAGTCTTATTACGTCATAGTAGTGATAAATTAGAATTAATAGTTTATGATGAAAAATCTTTTACCAGTAGAGTATTAAAAACAAAACCTTTTACCAATAGAAAATTAACAAACAATGAAGATATTACAAATTTTTTTAAAAAATATAAAAATTATTTAATTATTAAAAAATATAAAGACAAAATCAAAAATTGTATATATGATTGTATGATACAAATTATTTATAAAATTGTGAATGTTTTGATATTGAATATCAAAAATTACAAAAAATATCTTGCCACTTTATCTACTGGTTCATAGGTCTCAGACGAGTCACCTGTTTCAAATTAGTTGTGTTTTTTTCTACTTCTAATTCTGCTGTTGGTGCTTTTGCGGCTACTTTGCTACTAATTTTTCTTTTGCTTCTTTTGCTGCTGGTGCTGCTGCTGTTGTTACTGCTGTTGTTACTGGTAGTGGTTTTAGTGGTATTGCTGCTAGTCTTTCTCCTACTCTTTGTCGTGCTGCTGCTGCTGCTGTTTTTGCTGCTGCTGCTGTTTCTAATTTTAATTTTGTTTTTCCTGCTTCTAATTTTTCTTTTGCTGTTTTTTCTCCTGATGCTGGTTGTGATGCTGGTGCTGCTTCTGCTGTTTTTGCTGGTTGTGGTGCTGGTGGTGATGCTGGTGCTGCTTTTTTTGCTGCTAATTTTTCTGCTGCTGCTCCTGATGCTGCTGGTGCTTCTGCTGTTGGTGCTTTTTTTGCTGCTAATTTTTCTGCTGCTCCTGATGCTGCTGCTCCTGCTTCTTCCTCACCCTCTGTCTCTGTCTCTCCTCCATCTTCCTCATCTTTGCCTTCGTTGCCTTCTCCTTTATTTGTTATAAAAGATTTATATTTAGATTCAAATTTTTCATACATAAATGAGAAATAATCTATATAATATAAATTTAAATATTCTTCAATAGATACTTCAATAGATACTTTTACTGCATCTTTTTCAATTTGATATACATCATTATGAGACATTATTAAAATTGTTTTAGTAATTGTAAAAGTATTATTATTTACTGTTCCTATAAATAGCATATGTGAAGCTACTATATCATCATTAGTCGTTGTCGTTATAAACTGATTTTGCATTATATCATATATTATTACATTTACAAATTTTTGTTTTAATTGTTCTATGTTTAATATTATATCAGTATCAAATTTTATAGAAAATGAGTATATATCTTTTGATTTATCTTTTGATTTATCTTTTGATTTATCTATTAATGTTAATACCGCATCACTAATTTTTGTATTTTCATTTAATTCTATTTCATCAAATCCCTCAAAGAATACACGTGTTCTATCTCCATTATTAATAAAATTTTTTTTTATAGAATCACTATACATAAATGTAATGTCTTTTATAGTAGGAGATTGTTCCATTATATATATATTATATCTACTTATATAATATAAATAAATTATTTTAATTTTTACACTTGTAAATGTCCAAATGTGTAAAATAGAAGAATTGAAAAATTATATACTATATTATATGGTATATGTAAAATAATATGATAATAAAACTTCAAGAACTAAAGCAAAAAATTTGAGTTTAATATTGTATATACTTGTAGGCTGATATTGCTATTTGAAGCAAATTATAATATTTAATAGTATCACAGCCAACAATATTATTAAAGGCTAAAATAAAAATCTTTTATTAGGAATGTTTATTATCTCTATATCTTCCTGTATGCGAAAGTGGTGCAAGATATGTACTCTAATTTATTTCATACAACTTATTAGATATACACGATATGATTCAAAATATATTAGTTATTCTGAATAGCTTCCATAATTACATCTACATTCCACTTAAACTTTACATTAGTACCATAAAATTTGTGTTTTTTAGCAACATTAAAATATTCTATTATTTCCTTTTTATTAGAAAAATTCTTACTGAAAAATTCGCTCAAAATCCCATTGAACTTGGAATATAGATTGCTTTCTTTTAAAATTTCATTATGTACTTTCATAAATTCATTAGAGGGATAAGAGAAATAATGTATTGAATAATCTATAGGATTATATATTATCCTATATGCTATATAATTTTGCTTATCTTCCCTCTCTTTTCCCATATCATATGACGTTGCAATATGTTCAAACTTTTTATTATTTATATTATTTGTTTTATTTATATTAGAATTATCAGTTATATTTTTTGCTAATATATCATATATGTTTTCATTTGTAATAGCTTTGCCATCAATTAAAAATTCTAATGTATTAAATGATTCATTATAATTATGTTTTATATCAATAGATTGATATAAATCTTGTAGCAAATATATTACAGGATTTCTATTAATAATTTTGACTATTATATCATTGTAGAATTTATATGTATCTGAATAAAATAGTCTAACTATCATATTATTTTGTTTCAATACCGGATTATCATTTAAAAAATTTATATAATTATAATTAATTTCATCTGTATTATACTGAATTTTTGTAGATTCACCTTCTAATCTTTTTTTATATTTTTCATCATTTTCACTATTACTCTTTAAATCTATGTGATTTGAAAGTTTGCTTTTAATTAAATCTTCATATTTACTATCTGTTATTAAATTTAAATACTTTTCACACAATAATAATGTATTACTAGATAATGTATTAATAGATACTATATGTTCTATTATATTTGTTAAAGCGAATTTTGTAGATGTTTCATCATTAATCTTTTTTATTTCTGGTTTTTTCTTTAATTCATTAATTAATATGTCTGTGAAAGAATCTTTTGGGGTAGGTGTAGTGTTGATGCTTTGTTGAAGATGGCGTGTATGCCACAACGGACTTTTAGAACTATCATATATAAATTTTTTATGCGTAACATCTGTATACGATAAGTTATTTTTATTTTCATTTAAATTAATTACAAATATTTTTATATCATTATCATTTACACTGATATGACTATCTAAATTATTCTTAGATAATCTAATAAGTATTTCATTTTTTCTTTCAGTCATTAATTTGAAAATAGTAGTTTTTTCATTATCATCATTTACATATTCGTCTTTTAATAAATTATTATCACTAAAAAAATCTTTAAAGGTTTTCTTATTAAAATTAAACTTCCAATTTAAAAAGAATTTTTTTAACCTATTAAAAATAGTAGTTTTAATAGGTTCAAAATATGTATTAACATAATATTTTTCATAGAATAAAAACCGGTCGTATGTAGCAAAACATCTGTATATTTGTTCTATGTATTCTGGTGCAATATTTATAAATTTGTATATTAAATCATCTATTTTTTTTTTTTCGGTGCTATTCTTAATTATTGTAATTATATTTAATAATGCCTGTAATGCTGGTACTGTACCGGCTTGTGTTTGTAAATAAGAAAATACGCCTATTAAATTAGTTTGAACAAGCTCTGTGATGTGCTCATTTTGTGCTTCTGCTGGTGCTGCTGGTGATGCTGGTGCTACATCTGCTTCTGCTTCTGTTTTTGCTGCTTCTGCTTCTGCTAATTTTTCTGCTGCTGCTGGTGATGCTGGTGCTACATCTGCTTCTGCTTCTGTTTTTGCTGCTTCTGCTTCTGCTAATTTTTCTGCTGCTGCTGGTGCTGCTGGTGCTCCTGCTTCTCTTGCTGCTTCTATTCCTGTTTTTGCTGCTTCTGCTGGTGCTGCTGTTACTGCTGATGCTGCTTTTGCTGCTGGTGGTGCTGGTGCTGGTGCTAGTGCTGGTGCTGGTGCTGGTGCTGGTGCTGCTCCTGGTGCTGTTGGTGCTTCTGCTGTTGGTGCTGCTCCTGATGCTGCTGGTGCTTCTGTTTTTGCTGCTTCTGATGCTGCTGCTCCTGATGCTGCTGCTGGTGTTGGTGGTGGTGGTGATATAGGTGCTGCTGCTTTTTCTGCTGCTCCTGATGCTGCTGGTGCTGCTGCTCCTGATGCTGCTGGTGCTGGTGGTGGTGCTGGTGCTGGTGGTGGTGCTGGTGCTGCTGCTGGTGGTGATGCTGGTGCTGCTGCTGTTTTTGCTGTTGCTGCTGCTTTTGCTGGTGCTCCTGATGCTGCTAATTTTTTTGCTTCTTCATCTACTGCTTTTTTTTCTTCGTCTGCTGTTCTTGCTTTTTCCGATGATGTTTTTGCTCCCGTTAATAGTGTGCTTCCAATATCCCCAATTTTTTTTGGTGCTTTTCTGACTACATTTGCTGTTTTTTTTGCTGCTTTTACTATTTTAGTTCCCATATGGGCTAATATGCCTTTTTTTTTTTCTGTTTTATGTGGTTCTTTTTGTATTAGTTGTCTTCTTTCTACTTGCCCGGTTTTATATATTTCACTTTTAATAGATTCAAACTCTTCTATTGTACTATCTAATTTATTTTCTTCTTTTAATATTAGCTTATCAAAATTTGGTAAAATATTTTCAGAGTAAATTATTATTAAATTAATTTTATTATATGATTTATATTGATATAACCCTTCATTATCAATATCTTTTTGTTTAGAAATTATTATAATATGGTCTGAATTATCATATATTATTTTTAATATATGGTTTATATTATAATACCTTTGTATATAATATTTAATTATTAAATTACCTTTTATATGAATTACACAATTATAAGCGTTTAATAGCTCATTAATATCATATAAAGTTTTCTCACCGTCTTTTTTATATAATATAGTATATTTATTACTCTCATTTCCTGCGATTTTTTCTTGTACAAAGTTATATTTTTGAGTAGTATTTGTAGATATAGCTGGTATTTTTTGTTCTTTATCATCTTTATATAAAACTGAAAATACAGCATTTAAATTATTTTGAACATGATCTAATATGTTATTCTCTTGTTCTTTATCATCTTTATATAAAACTGAAAATACAGCATTTAAATTATTTTGAACATGATCTAATATGTTATTCTCTTGTTTTTTATCATCTTTATATAAAACTGAAAATACAGCATTTAAATTATTTTGAACATGATCTGATATGTTATTAGGTTCGCTACTCATTTTTTCGCGTCTTATTATATAATGCAAAGAATTAAATACCTTATTTAAATTATTTTGGATAGTAAATAATAACATCTTGCGAGCATCTCTTTCTGCTAATCTTTTTTGTTTTTTTGCTGCTGCTGTTTTTGCTGCTGCTGTTTTTGCTGCTGCTAATTTTTCTGCTTCTGCTGTTTTTGCTGTTGCTGCTGGTGGTGGTGCTGGTGTTGGTGCTACATCTGCTTCTGCTGTTTTTGCATCTGGTGCTGCTGTTACTGTTGCTGCTTCTGTTGCTTCTGTTGCTTCTGGTGCTGCTGTTACTGCTGCTGCTGCTGTTACTGCTGCTGCTGCTAATTTTGCTGATTCTATTAAATCTGCTTCTGCTAATTTTTCTGCTTCTGTTGCTTCTGTTGCTTCTGTTAAATCTGCTGCTTCTGTTGCTTCTGTTAAATCTGCTGCTAATTTTTCTGCTTCTGCTGTTTTTGCATCTGGTGCTGCTGTTACTGTTGCTGCTTCTTCTGTTTTTGCTGTTGCTGCTGCTGCTGGTGCTGGTGGTGGTGCTGGTGGTAGTGCTGGTGGTTGTGCTGCTGTTTTTGCATCTGGTGCTGCTGTTACTGTTGCTGCTTCTTCTGTTTTTGCTGTTGCTGCTGCTGCTGGTGCTGGTGCTGCTGCTGCTGTTTTTGCTGTTGCTGCTGCTGCTGGTGTTGGTGCTGGTGGTGGTATAGGTGCTGCTCCTGATGCTGCTGCTTTTTCTGCTGTTTTTGCTGCTTCTTCTGTCTCGTTTTCTGCTGCTGCTAATTTTGCTGCTGCTGCTGCTGCTAATTTTGCTGATTCTGCTATTTTTTTTGCTTCTTCATCTACTGCTTTTTTTTTTTCTTCTTCTGCTGTTTTTCTTGCTTTATCAGCTTTTTCTTGTGAATTATTTAAAGCTTCATCAATTTTAGAAAATTCTGTATTATTATAAACACAAATATTTTTATAAATTTTATATCTTAACATAGCTTCATTGTCTTCATTAGCATCGTTATGATTATCATTATTTTCATATTCATTAATATATTTTACTGTATCATTAGAAAATAAGGAAAAAAAATCATAGATTAAATTATTATCTTCTTTATGTGTAAGAATATTATTATTAAGTGTAGATTTTTCTTCAATATATTGATTTATATCTGATATTAATATATCATTATTTATATAATTTTTATTATAAGGATTTATTTTAAAAATAATAAATATATTTCTAATTAAATCCTTAAAAAATTCATCGCATAAATTAAAAATATTATTATCATTACTTATATCCTTATTAAAATATATGTTATAATTACTTATATTGTCTTGACTCCATAATTTAATCTTATCAATTATATTATTAACTTTTTTATTACTATATAATGTTTCAAGAGATTTATTAATAGATGTATCAATATTATATAAATTAGAACATATATTTATAAAATAATAAAATATTCTATATAATATATATAGATATATATATATCATTTTAGTTCTGATTGCATTATATAAATATATATTTAAAATACGATACATATTAAATTTCCAAATTAATAAAAATATATCATTATTACTATCCGGACTGACATCTTTTTTAGTTGTATTTCTTGGAATATGCACAAAATTATATATTTTGTTTTCTATTTCTTCAGCTTTATCATATGTTTCTGCCTTATTAATAATTGCAATAGATTTATTATCCATTAAATATTGAGCTATTTTATCCAAATTTATTTTATCAAAATTAGGATAAGTGTTTGATTTAAATAAGGGTTCTAATTTATCTTTAAATTTAGTATCACTATAACATAAGAAATTTATAATAATATATCTATTTTTTAATATTTCAAATTCAGGAATTTTATTTATTAAACCATCATTGGTTGCTAAAATTTTATCTAAAAATTTATCTATAATTCTTCTTATATTATGCATCTGTATTGATTTATTATCTGATTTTTGTGTTGAGTTATTAAAAATTTCATTTTTATAATATTCATATTGATTATTATTATTATCATAAAGTAATATATTTATAAAATTTTCTTTTATTTTATCAAAATCATATGTTGTATTATTTTTTTCCATTATTATAATATAATAATATAATATTATTGATATATCTTTTTCAATTTATCTAGGGTAGTATTGTATAATGAATTATATTCTTGATTATAAATATCAGGAATCACTTCGTAATTACTAATGTTTACCTTAACATCATAATCATAGTCATCTATTATAGAAAATATTACAAAAAATGTATCTTCGCCAGTAGCTTCTGAATCTTTATCAATTTTATTATTTCTTTTATATATAATATTATAAAATGACATATACAATTCTATCATAAATTTATCTTGTGTAGTATATTTTTTAAAATATACTTTAAATTTATTACTTGCTTTTTTAATAATTATAAAATGATTTATATTTATAATACCACTACTATAGTTTTTTTCAAGAACCAACTTTATTAATTTTGAATCTTTATTAAATATGTATATTTTATTATCTAATATAATACTCTTATATGTTTCATCGGAAGGATTTAAAACTATATTACTCAAATCTATAGTCGTGACAATTTCTGTTTCATCTGTGCCATCTGTGTCAATTGTGCCATCAGCTTTTTTAATATCATATACATGCAAAATTACATTTATACTTGCGCCCCCACATATTTTTTGTAGTATATAAGAACCCTTGTATTTTTTAACAGGATAATATTTATTTTTATCTCTAATATATTTTTTATTATTTTCATCTATATATATATATTTCCTATCACCAGAAACA
>JACCDK011402202.1_pt1 | contig 13373 bp, 14 predicted proteins | sample 7445871 | NCBI WGS metagenome assembly JACCDK01 (sample SAMN15323436, study PRJNA562643) | freshwater metagenome | isolation source: river surface water | place: USA:Blue River Watershed | collected 2017-08-15 | reverse complement strand
TCGCGCCAAGAAGGGCGCATTCGCTTATCCAGCAATCAACGTTTCGTCATCACAAACCCTGACAGCAGCTATTCGTGGTTTTGCCGAAGCTGAGTCAGATGGAATCGTCCAGTTCTCTTGGGGCGGCGCAGAGTACGCATCAGGTTCAACAGTTAAGAACATGGTTGATGGTGCAGTTGCGCTCGCAGAGTACGCACATGTCGTTGCAAAGAACTACAAAGTAAATATTGGTATTCACACAGATCACTGCCCAGCTGAAAAGCTTGATGGCTTTATGCGTCCACTTCTTGCATTTGGCGCAGATCGTCTCAAGTCAGGCAAGGCTCCTTTGTTTAACTCACATATGTGGGATGGATCAGCTGTCGATATGCCTGAAAACATGAAGGTCGCTAAGGAAATGCTGGCGATGTCTGTTGCAGCAAAGACAATTCTTGAAATTGAAATTGGTGTAGTTGGTGGAGAAGAAGACGGTATCGAAGCTAAGCATGATGCAAAGCTTTACTCGACTCCAGAAGATGCACTTCTAACTGTTGAAACTCTCGGAACAGATGCAAATGCTCGCTACATGGTGGCAGCAACATTTGGAAATGTTCACGGTGTGTACAAGCCAGGAAACGTTGTATTGCAACCAAAGATTCTTGCAACTTTGCAGGAAGCGGTTTCTACAAAGCTTGGTCTTCCAGCAGGAAGCAAGCCGATGGATTTGGTATTCCACGGTGGCTCTGGCTCATTGCTTTCAGAGATCCGCGAATCACTTGATTACGGTGTAATCAAGATGAACGTCGATACAGATACTCAGTACGCATTTACGCGTCCAGTTGTTGATCACATGCTTAAGAACTACGACGGCGTACTAAAGATCGATGGCGAAGTTGGAAACAAGAAGGCTTACGACCCACGTGCTTGGGGCAAGCTTGCCGAGGCAGGAATGGCTGCTCGCGTAGTCCGTGCTTGCGAAGATCTTCGTTCAACAGGAACAACATCACTTAAGTAATTAACAACTAGTCGGAAAGGCTTTATCCATGCCTGCATTAGTACTACTTGGCGCTCAGTGGGGCGACGAAGGCAAGGCTAAAGCTACCGACTTGTTGGGTGATCGTGTTGATTATGTTGTTCGCTACCAAGGCGGCAACAACGCAGGTCACACAGTCGTAATTGGTGATCAGAAGTATGCATTGCACCTTTTACCATCTGGAATTCTCTCTCCAAATGTAATTCCAGTTATTGCAAATGGTGTTGTTATTGATCCAAGTGTTTTGCTTGAAGAAATCCGTGGATTAAATGAGCGTGGAATCGATACAAGCAAATTATTAATTTCAACTAACGCACATTTGATTACTCCTTATCACCGCACAATTGACAAGGTCTCAGAGCGATTCTTGGGTAAGTCAAAGATTGGTACAACAGGTCGCGGAATCGGGCCAGCGTATGCGGACAAGATCAACCGAATCGGAATCCGAGTGCAAGATCTATTTGATCCATCAATTCTTCGTCAAAAGCTCGAAGGTGCTTTGCGCGATAAGAATCAGATTTTGATCAAGGTTTTCAACCGTAAGAACATCGAAGTAGATGAAGTTCTGGATGAGTATTTGAAGTACGCCGATATCTTGCGACCATATGTTGCAGATACAGTTTTGATCTTGGATGAAGCACTCAAGGCTGGAAAGCGTGTGCTTCTAGAAGGCTCACAAGGAACTCTGCTTGATGTCGATCACGGCACATATCCATTTGTGACTTCAAGTAACCCAACCGCTGGTGGTGCTTGCACAGGTTCAGGTATCGGACCCACAAAGATCGACAGCGTTATCGGAATCTTGAAGGCTTACACAACACGTGTTGGTAGCGGACCTTTCCCAACAGAGCTATTTGATGAGGATGGAGAAGCGCTTCGCCGTATTGGTGGCGAAGTAGGTGTAACTACTGGTCGCGCACGCCGATGTGGCTGGTTTGATGCACCTATCGCTCGTTATGCGGTTCGTGTAAATGGTTTAACAGATTTCTTCCTTACCAAGCTAGATGTTTTAACTGGTTGGGAAAAGATTCCAGTATGTGTTGCATACGAGATTGATGGAAAGCGTGTTGAAGAGCTTCCAGCTTCACAAACTGATTTCCACCATGCAAAGCCAATCTACGAATATCTACCTGGTTGGACGGAAGATATTTCTGGCGCACGCAAGCTTTCCGATCTTCCAAAGAATGCTCAGGAATACGTTGCATTCCTAGAAAAGATCTCAGGTGCTCCTATGAGCGCCATCGGTGTAGGTCCAGGTCGTGACCAAACAATCGTTGTAAAGGATTTCATCTAAGAATGAAAATCCTCCTAGTCGGAAGCGGCGGTCGCGAACACGCACTAGGGGTAGGACTACAAGCAGATCCAGCATGTACAGAACTTCATGTTGCACCTGGAAATCCTGGCATTGCACAGATTGCACAATGTCATCCATTATCGATCTCAGATAACAAAGCAATTGTCGAGTTAGCCAAAAAGTTGAAGATTGATTTAGTGGTCATTGGGCCTGAGGTTTCTTTAGTGAACGGTGTTGCCGATGATCTAAGAGCAGCCCAAATTGTTGTCTTTGGGCCATCTAAGGCGGCGGCACAACTAGAAGGCTCGAAACATTTCGCAAAAGAGGTCATGCGCGATGCCGGAGTTCCTACTGCACATAGCTTTACCTGTACCAGCAGGGAAGAAATTGAGAGCGCATTAAATGCCTTTGATGCACCATATGTTGTTAAAGATGATGGACTAGCTGCAGGTAAGGGTGTTGTTGTAACTAGTAATCGACAAGAAGCTTTAGATCACGCTCTGGCCTGTGAGCGAGTAGTGATAGAAGAGTTCCTGCATGGTCCCGAAGTTTCTTTATTTGGAATAAGTGATGGAACAACAGTTATCCCAATGCAACCCGCTCAAGATTTTAAGCGAGCCCTAGATGGAGATGCAGGACCCAACACCGGAGGAATGGGTGCGTACTCTCCATTGCCATGGGCACCATCTGACATCATTGAAGATACTTATTTAAGAGTTCTTGCACCAATGGTTGCAGAAATGGCTGCACGCGGAACTCCATTTGTTGGTTTGTTATATGCAGGCCTTGCATTAACAGATCAAGGAATAAGAGTCATTGAATTTAATGCTCGTTTTGGCGATCCAGAAACCCAAGTGTTGATTCCACGTTTAAAGACTCCACTTGCCACTCTTTTGTACAAAGCTGCTACTGGAAATTTAACTGGTACGACTCTCGAGTGGAGCGATGAATCCGCTGTCACAGTTGTGCTGGCCGCGAAGGGGTATCCAGCAGCACCCCAATTAGGTGGAGTTATCTCAGGATTCTCATCCACCAAAAAAGTTTCAATCTTTCATGCTGGAACATCCCTGGAGGAGCAAGCCCTTGTCTCTTCCGGAGGGCGGGTATTGACTGTTACAGGTTTAGGAGAAGACCTCACGGAGGCACGCGATCTTGCTTATCGTGCAATCAGCCGAATCTCACTTAATGGCTCCTTTTATCGAACCGATATAGCTCTTAATGCGTCGATCGCAGAGAAGGGCAATTAAATGAAGGATAATTCACCAATGAGCCTGCTTGCTAGCCGATACGCCTCTGCTGCAATGCGTGAGATCTTCTCGCCAGAAGCAAAAATCATCGCGGAACGCAAGCTATGGGTGGCTGTAATGCGCGCTCAATCAACTCTCGGACACGTGATCTCAAAAGATGTAATTACAGATTACGAAAATGTAATTACAAAAGTGGATTTAGCATCTATTGATGCCCGCGAAAAGCAAAGCCGTCATGATGTAAAGGCTCGTATTGAAGAGTTCAACGCATTAGCCGGGCATGAAGCGATTCATGCAGGAATGACAAGTCGAGATTTAACTGAAAACATTGAGGCGCAGCAAATTCGAAATGGGCTTGAAATTGTTCATGACAAGGTTGTAACACTTCTTGCTCGACTTGGCGAAAGAGCCGCACAGTATGCAGATCAACCGATTACTGGACGTTCACACAATGTTCCAGCTCAGATAACAACTTTGGGGAAGCGATTTGCATCAGCAGCTGAAGAGTTGTTGTTTGCATATGAGCGTTTAATTGCGCTCCAAGTTCGCTACCCAATGAGAGGAATCAAAGGACCTGTTGGTACGGCACAGGATTCAATCGATCTTCTTGGTTCATCAGATGCGCACATTAAACTAGAAGGTGCAATCGCTAAAGAACTAGGTTTTGACGAAGTCCTTGATTCAACTGGACAGATTTATCCACGATCAATTGATTATGATGTTGTAACAACTTTGGTTCAGATTGCGTCATCTCCCTCATCCCTTGCAACATCTATTCGCCTAATGGCTGGTGCCGAGTTAGTCACTGAAGGTTTCAAGGCAGGCCAAGTTGGTAGCAGCGCAATGCCTCATAAGATGAATACACGTTCATGCGAACGTGTTAATGGTCTTTTAGTTGTACTTCGTGGTTATTCATCCATGATTAGCGAACTATCCGGTGATCAATGGAATGAAGGCGATGTTTCATGTAGCGTTGTGCGCCGCGTTGCTTTACCCGATGCCTTCTATGCAATAGATGGATTGCTGGAAACAATGCTGACTGTTCTGGATGAGTTTGGGGTTTTTCCAGCGGTGATTGACGCTGAATTAGAGCGTTATTTGCCATTCTTAGCGACTACAAAGATTCTTATGGCAGCGGTTAAGGCCGGTGTTGGTCGCGAAGTAGCTCATGAAGTTATTAAGGAGCATGCGGTTAAAGCGGCTCTTGGTTTACGTGAGGGAAAGAAAAACACGCTGCTTGATGATTTAGCAGCAGATAATCGATTGCCACTAGATCGTGCAGCGCTAGATATATTAATTAGCGACCCAATTGAATTTACTGGCGAAGCTCGCCAACAAGTAGCTCGAGTTGTACATCGCATCGATGCGATTACATCCGCGCACCCTGCCGCAGCGCAGTACAAGCCCGGCTCTATTCGGTGAGTGGCTTCGGCCTAGCTGGTCCACCGCCAGCGCCTTCAATTCCGGGGTGGAGACATCAGCGCACCGGAAAAGTTCGTGATCTTTACACCAATGACGAGAAGCAAGTCTTGCTCGTAGCCTCTGATCGAATATCTGCATATGACTGGGTAATGCCAACAACTATTCCGGGCAAGGGTTCAGTTTTAACTCAACTCTCTCTATTTTGGTTTGAATTATTAGAGGACATCATTGGCAATCACATAGTTTCTACCAAGGTTCCTTCAGTTGTTGAAGACCGTGCGGTAATTGTTCAACCACTAACCATGTTTGGCGTTGAATGCGTGGCTCGCGGTTATCTAACGGGCAGTGGTTGGGTTGAGTACCAAAACAACCAGGCGGTGTGCGGGAATTTATTGCCTGACGGGTTACTAGATGGCTCGCAATTGCCCACAAGCATCTTTACGCCAGCCACAAAAGCTGAAATCGGCGATCATGATATTAATATTCATTTTGATAGTGCTGTCGGGATTGTGGGAGCAGATGTCGCAGCACAACTAAGGGATTTAACAATTAAGTTGTATGACACCGCATCAGAGTTTGCTATAAGCCGTGGCATCATCGTTGCAGACACAAAGTTTGAGTTTGGCCTTAACGACAAGGGGGAAATAATCCTGGGTGATGAGGCTTTAACCCCAGATTCCTCACGTTTTTGGGAGGCATCCACATGGAAGCCAGGCGGGGTACAGCCCTCGTATGACAAGCAATTTCTACGTGACTATCTAGTAGCAAGTGGATGGGATAGAAATAGTCCACCTCCTGAACTACCAAATGAGATCGTAGAAAAGACCGCACAGCGTTATGAAGAAGCATTTTTCCGAATCACCGGCAGCAAGTTTTAAAAGGGAGACTATAAATGGCAAAGATCGTTGTTGATGTGATGTTGAAGCCAGAGATTCTTGATCCTCAAGGAAATGCTGTTGCATCAGCCTTACCACGACTTGGATTTACCTTTGCCAAATCTGTTCGTCAAGGAAAGCGTTTTGAAATTGAGATTGTGGGGGAACCAACACCTGCACAACTTGCTGAAGTAGAAAAAGCAGCAGAGGTTTTGCTCTCTAACCCTGTAATCGAAAATTATGTTGTAAGGGTTGAGAAGTAATGCGCGTAGGAGTAATTACCTTTCCAGGAACTCTAGATGATCGCGATGCTGCACGTGCAGTTGTCGTAGCTGGTGCTGAAGCAGTCTCGCTATGGCATGGCGACGCTGATATAAAGAATGTAGATGCGGTTGTACTTCCTGGAGGATTTTCTTATGGAGATTATCTCCGTTGCGGCGCAATTTCACGTTTTGCGCCTGTGATGAAATTGGTGATAGAGGCAGCGAACAAAGGTATGCCAGTTCTTGGAATTTGCAACGGTTTCCAGGTTTTATGTGAATCACATCTTTTGCCAGGTGCGCTAACTCGCAACTCCGATCTGCACTTTTTATGTCGGGATCAAGAGATAGAGGTAGTTAATAATCAAACTCCATGGACAAGCTCTTTTAAACAGGGCGAAAAGATTGTGATCCCATTAAAGAATGGGGAAGGATCTTTCCAGTGTGATGATCAAACACTTGCGATGCTCGAAGGTGATGGCCGCGTAATCGCCCGATATGTAGGTGAAAACCCCAATGGATCACGTAATTTAATCGCTGGAATTAGTAATGCAAACGGCAATGTAGTTGGGCTTATGCCGCACCCAGAGCATGCAATTAATGAGTTAACGGGTCCATCAGCTCAGGGTCTTGGTTTCTTTATATCTATTTTGAACGCGATGGTGAAGTAATGGCTCTAGACACCGTTACAACCGCACAGGAAACCCCAGACAACTCACAACCATTTGCTGAACTTGGTTTAAAACCCGATGAGTATGCACGCATTAAGGAAATTCTTGGACGCCGTCCAACCTCATCGGAACTTGCGATGTATTCGGTGATGTGGTCTGAACACTGTTCATATAAGTCTTCAAAGGTACATTTGAAACAGTTTGGTGAAAAAGCTCCAAAATCAGATGCATTGTTAGTTGGTATTGGTGAAAATGCAGGCGTAGTTGATATTGGTCAGGGATACGCAGTAACCTTTAAAATTGAATCCCACAACCACCCATCATTTGTCGAGCCTTATCAAGGAGCGGCAACTGGTGTCGGTGGAATTGTCCGTGACATTCTGACCATGGGTGCTCGACCAATTGCAATTATGGACCCACTTCGCTTTGGCCCAGCTGATGCTCCAGATACCCGCCGTGTATTGCCAGGAATCGTTGCTGGTGTTGGTGGATATGGAAACTGTTTAGGACTTCCAAATATTGGTGGCGAAGTTTCCTTTGATGAAACCTATGCGGGTAACCCATTAGTAAATGCATTATGCATTGGTGTTATGAAGCACAGTGATATCAAGTTGGCAAAGGCAGCGGGTGCTGGCAATTTAGTTGTCTTGTACGGCGCTAAGACTGGTGGTGACGGAATTGGTGGCGTATCAGTACTTGCATCTGAAACTTTTGGCACGGGTGGATCTACTAAGCGTCCTAGTGTTCAGGTTGGCGACCCATTTGTTGAAAAGATTTTGATTGAGTGCTCACTAGAAATCTTCGCTGAGGATCTTGTTGTAGGTATCCAAGACCTTGGAGGGGCAGGCTTATCTTGCGCCACAAGTGAGCTTGCATCAGGCGGTTCAGGTGGCATGAAGGTGCAATTGGATAGAGTTCCTTTGCGCGATCCTTCGCTATCTCCTGAAGAGATTCTGATGTCTGAGTCACAAGAGCGCATGTGCGCAATTGTTGAGCCAAGTAAGATCGAGCGCTTCCTAGAGATCTGCCAGAAATGGGATGTTACGGCTACCGTGATCGGAGAAGTAACCGAAGGAAATCATCTTGAAATCACTTGGAATGGTGAGCTGATAGTCGATGTTCCACCACGCACAGTCGCGCATGATGGCCCAGTTTATAACCGCCCATTTGCTCAGCCTGATTATATTAATCACGTAAATAGTCATGCTGTAAATGTTCCGATTCCATTAACTGCGACAGAGGTTAAAGATGCGGTCTTGAAGTTGGCAGCTGCGCCAAATCTTGCGGATAAGTCATGGATTACATCCCAATACGATAAGTACGTTCAAGGAAATACTATTCAATCTCAGCCAGATGATTCTGGAATGGTACGAATTGATGAAACCACAAACCTAGGCGTTGCAATATCAACTGACGCTAATGCAAACTGGTCTTATCTGAATCCATATCAAGGAGCGAAATTAGCTTTGGCAGAGGCGGCGCGAAATATCGCCACAGCTGGAGCTCGTCCACTTGCAGTTACTAACTGCCTAAACTTTGGATCTCCTGAAGATCCAGGAGTCATGTGGCAGTTTGCCGAATCTGTTCGTGGATTAGCAGATGGTTGTCTTGAAATGGGCTTACCAGTTACAGGTGGAAATGTTTCCTTCTATAACCAAACAGGATCAGTCGCGATTCTTCCAACGCCGGTGATTGGTGTGCTGGGTGTTATTCAAGATGTTCGTACTCGTACTCCCATGAGTTTCGATAAAGCAGGCTTGGATCTCTACCTTGTTGGAGAAACTCATGAGGATCTCGCCGGTAGCGAATGGGCCTTTTTGCATAATCAACGTGTAGGGCAGTCTCCAAATGTTGATTTAAACCGTGAAATGCGCCTTATCGAGCTGCTTCTTGAAGGCAACACCTTCTTCGCTGCTGCTCATGATCTCAGCCAAGGCGGATTGTCTGCGGGATTAACTGAAATGGTTTTACGACACAAAATTGGCGCAACTGTTTCACTGGAAAATGTGGGAGTTGCATTAATCAGTGAAACTCCGGGCCGAGTAATAGTTGCAATCGAACCAACACACATGTCAAAGCTTAAAGAACTAGCTTCAAAGTACTCAATAATGATCACAAAGCTTGGAACAACTGGTGGCGATAATCTAATTATTAATGAAACAGTAATTTCCTTAGAGGAGTTATCAAATGCTCACACTTCAACATTCCCCCGGTTGTTTGGCTAGTCAAATGCGCGATCCTCAGATTCTTAGTCAGGTTAAGAGCACACTTGCGCTCCTTTCGGCAAAAGCTCCAGGACGAGCTATCGAGGTTCGTATTCCACCTTATGCGGCAGTTCAATGCGGTGAGGGTCCCACGCACACTCGCGGAACTCCACCCAACACGATTGAAATGGATGCTGCGACCTGGTTAGCGCTTGCATCAGGAGAATTAAGTTGGCTCGATGGTATGAGGAGCGGAGCAATAGCAGCTTCAGGTGCACGTGCAGATTTAACCGATTACCTACCGTTAGGATCAGATAAGTGAGACGCCCTGATGGATTGCTCAACCATAATGTCCTAGATGAGGATAAAGGTCCTCAAGACGCATGTGGAGTGTTTGGGGTGTGGGCACCCGGTGAAGAGGTGGCTAAGTTAACTTTCTACGGTCTTTACGCTCTACAACATCGCGGAACCGAGTCAGCAGGAATTGCAACAAGTGATGGTGAAAGAATTGTTGTTTATAAAGATATGGGTTTAGTTTCTCAGGTATTTACTGAAGGAGATTTGGCAACACTGAAAGGGAATCTAGCTATCGGTCATTGTCGTTACAGTACGACAGGTTCGAGTACGTGGGTCAATGCTCAGCCAACCCTGCGCCCAACTAAGTATGGAACAGTGGCTTTAGCGCATAATGGAAATTTAACTAATACGGGAGATTTAGCAGAATCTGTTCAAAAACTTGAAGCAACTTACACACGTGGTGCCACAACAGATACAGAGATAATGACGGCGCTCATAGCTTTGCAAGATTCTAAAAATGTCGAAGCAAGTTCATTGGCTGTATTACCTCAACTGGAAGGTGCTTTTTCATTGGTGTTTATGGATGAAAACACCTTGTATGCAGCACGAGATAGACATGGTGTTCGTCCATTAGTTCTAGGAAAGCTAGAGACTGGCTGGGTTGTCGCATCTGAAAGTGCTGGCTTGGATATTGTTGGTGCAGCTTTCGTGCGAGAAATCGAACCCGGCGAGCTTGTCTCGATCAATGCAGAGGGCGTTCGCTCACAACGTTGGGCAGAAGCAGAACCAAAGGGTTGTCTCTTCGAGTATGTCTATCTGGCACGACCAGATACAACAATTGCTGGTAGCGGAATACATAAGACTCGTGTTGCTATAGGTGCACAGCTTGCCAAGGAGCATCCAGCAATTGCTGATCTTGTAATTCCAGTGCCTGAATCTGGAACACCAGCTGCTATTGGTTATGCAAAAGAGTCAGGAATTCCCTATGGAATGGGTTTGGTTAAAAACTCATACGTTGGGCGAACATTTATTCAACCTTCACAGACCATTCGCCAGTTAGGTATTCGCTTAAAACTTAATCCTCTGCGTGAAATTATTGAAGGTAAGCGAATCGTGGTTGTTGATGACTCGATAGTCCGCGGCAATACGCAGCGTGCGATAGTTCGGATGCTTCGTGAGGCTGGTGCACGAGAAATTCATGTTCGAATCTCATCACCACCTGTTAAGTGGCCTTGTTACTATGGAATAGATTTTGCAACTAAGGCCGAATTAATTGCCAACGGCTTAGATAGTGAAGAGATTCGTCGTTCAATAGGTGCTGATTCCCTAGGTTATGTTTCGCTAGATGGGCTTATTTTAGCGACCGAGGTGGCTTCTGATCGCCTATGTTCTGCTTGTTTTACAGGAGAGTATCCAATCCGCATTCCTGAAGATATTTCTGAAGGAAAGTTGCGCCTAGAGATTTCGGAAGTGCAGGGTAACTAATGTCTACCTACAAAGATGCTGGCGTCGATATTGATGCAGGTGACCGTGCTGTAGCGCTAATGAAGGCTTCAATTGCAAAGGCATCACGTCCAGAAGTTATGGGCAGTATCGGGGGCTTTGCCGGATTATTTGATGCCAGCAAATTAAAGAGCATGAAGCAACCACTACTTGCTACATCTACTGATGGGGTTGGCACTAAGACTGAGATCGCTCGTGCGCTTGGCAAGTACGACACTATTGGTGAAGATCTAGTTGCAATGGTTGTCGATGATTTAGTGGTTTGCGGTGCAGAACCATTGTTTATGACAGATTACATTGCAGTAGGTAAAGTTATCCCAGAACGTATTGCAGAAATTGTGGCAGGAGTCGCACGTGGTTGCGCAAAGGCAAATACGGCTTTAATTGGTGGGGAAACTGCTGAACATCCAGGTTTATTAGCTGATGACGAGTTCGATGTTGCAGGTGCTGCAACTGGTGTCGTAGATGCAGATCGCCAACTGGGTGCGCACCGAGTTAAAGCAGGTGACATCCTAATCGCAATGTCATCAAGCGGGTTTCATGCAAATGGTTATTCACTTATTCGGCACATCATCAAAACAAAAAAACTAGTTCTTGAAGAATATGTAAGCGAATTTCAAAAACCTCTTGGTGAGATCCTGTTAGCACCAACTCAGATTTACTCTCTTGATTGTTTGAAGTTGATTAATTCAATCTCAGAACACCTGCATGCCTTTTCTCATATCACCGGCGGTGGAATCGCAGAAAATACCGCACGCGTAATTCCGGATCATTTGGTCGCTACCTATAGTCGTGCGACATGGTCATTGCCGATAGAGATGGAGATCATGGCAAAGATGGGCGGAGTTCCGGAGGCTGATATGGAGCGCACCTGGAACTGTGGAATTGGCATGAGCGCGATCGTGGACCCATCCGTAGCCGACCTGGCATTGCATCTATTGGCCGCCCAAGGCGTGAAAGCTTGGGTCGCGGGGGCGGTAAGTGAGCGTAAAGGCTCCGATTCACGCTCAACTTTGGAAGGTAACTACAAGGCGCGATAGCCTACCCCCCTGACGCACAGCAATTAGTGAAGGAGGTCGCCCATGGGTCGCGGCCGCGCAAAAGCGAAGCAAACCAAGGTTGCCCGTGATTTGAAGTACAACGCGCAAGACATGGATCTAGATCGTCTTACCAAAGAGCTTCACGGCGAGATCGATACAACCTCACGCAAGGATGATGATGATCCATTTGCTGAGGGCAATTACATTCCACGTGCGTGAGAGCTACACCGTACCTCGCTTCACTTCGAGTATATGAACCGCTGTCGGCATTTGAACCTGCCGATCGTTTACGTTGGGCAAATATAGAGATTGATCCAAACTCTTTTAATAATGAAGAAGAGTTAGCGTTACATCGCGTTGTTCAACCCGAACCCCCAGCTGGCCGCCCCGATGGTGTTCACGTTATTGATCGCGAAGGTGTTCGCTTTGTTTCTCCATGGGCAACTGCAACTCGTTGCTGGGCAGCATTAGATAATTTTAAAGAATCACTTCCAAGCTCTGTGGTTCCATACTTTGTAACTCCGGCAATGGAGGATGTAATCACTGCAGGCGTGGATTTATTGGATGACAAAGTTCCACATATTTTAAATGAGACTTGGATTATTCCGCCTCGTTGGTTTATTTTATTTTCACCAGAAGAACGATCTCGCGGAAAAAATGAATTTGGATTTTATTCAACCGCAATCACCTCTATCGCATATGCAAAACAACGTTGCGATGCTGCTCATGATGCGGTGCTTAATGCATTTGGAGAAGGTCCAGTAGAAGAAGAGTTAGAGAATCTGCTTACCTGGTTAGAAATGTTTCACCCAGAGTCATTGGTTGAATTAGATTACGGTGGACTTGCTCATTACATGGATAAAGCTTTGCGTGAATCTGGAGAAGAAGGATTAGAAGCTGATTCATCTATTGAAGATGTCACCGAATCTGTTGCTGGTCTTGCCGCCTCAGATGGAATGCAGGCAGGAATTGGATATCAACGACTCATGTCCCGCTGGCGCTTAGTTCAGGCCTACGAGCAGGCTTCGTAGGTATTGCCACACGCTCAATAAATCGCAATACTTCACCCCAATACAGTCCAAAACGGACAGGCCATCACTGGTAGTCAAAAAACTAGAGGAGTCACCATGAACCGCATCCCTGATGCCGAAGTTCTCTTGACCCCGAAAGAGGTTGCCCAACGTTTTCACGTAAATCCAAAGACTGTTACACGCTGGGCAAAGGCTGGAAAGTTAACTGCAATCCGTACTTTGGGTGGACATCGTCGTTATCGCGAATCAGAAGTTCTCGAAAGATTACGCGAATACAAGGAATCCAGCTCATAGCAGTAGAGTTACACCATGGCCGATAAGAATGATGACATCAAAACAAGAGTGCTTGCTGCCCTTGAAGCTAAGAAGAACAAGCCAGGTGCACCAGGAACTCAAAACCATTCTGAAACCGGATCTAAGATTCGCGGCGGACAGCGCAGTGGTGGCGCACCACAGGTACAGCGCAAAGCCGGTCCTTCAGGATCAGGTTCTGCAGGCTAACGCCTTACAGCAAACC